>OGYN01000397.1_pt1 | contig 41636 bp, 27 predicted proteins | sample 1576551 | NCBI WGS metagenome assembly OGYN01 (sample SAMEA3541589, study PRJEB24748) | human gut metagenome | biome: human gut; feature: human-associated habitat; material: faeces | place: China | collected 2012 | reverse complement strand
GCGCCGCCATGCCGCCGCAGTCCACATTGTCCATCACCTTGCCGTTGCCGATGCGCAGGAACGCATAGACGATGCCCTGCTTCTTGTCACCCAGCAGCGTCGCGATGCGGCAGGTGTTGACCGACGTCGGGCACATGCGCGCCATCTCCGGATGCTGCACGACGATTTCTTCCAGAATGCCGATGTTCTTGTCCATCAGCAGCTGGTGGAACGCCTTTGCGCCCCCCTTCCAGTCCTCCGGCGTGAACTTCAGGATGCCCTGACCGCTCGACCCCTCCAGCGGCTTGCCGATGAGGGCGGGGAGCGTCATCATGTCCTCCAGCTTGTCAAGCGGCGTATCCGCGTTAATCAGCAGCCACTTGCGCGGAATCCACTCCTTGAACAGCTCGTTGAACTGCGTCTTGTCATCGAAGAAATGCCAGTACGCCTTGTCGTTCATCCGGCGGACAATGCTGTTGGAAATGCCGCGCGTGATGACGGTCTTGCGCTGCGCATCGTTGAGTTTGTACATCTGCGCGATTTTGTAGTCCACATAGCCCGCGTTGTACTTCACAGCGCAGCGGAGCATGTCGCACAGCAGCCAAATGCGGGACTTGCCGGAGCGCTCATGCAGCAGCCCGGCGGTTTTCCACATGGCCTTCCAGTCCATCTTGAACAGACGCTTGAAGAAATACGAAAGACGGCTCATGCTGATGCCCCTTTCTTGCTTGCAGAATCAGACACGATCAGACGTTGAAGCGGAACAGCACGATGTCGCCGTCCTTCATCACATAGTCCTTGCCTTCGGAGCGAACCAGCCCCTTTTCCTTGCACGCCGCCATCGAGCCGAGTTCCACCAGCGTGTCGAAAGGCACGATTTCCGCGCGGATGAAGCCCTTCTCGAAGTCGGTGTGAATCTTGCCCGCGGCTTGCGGTGCTTTCGTGCCGTTGACAATCGTCCATGCGCGGCATTCGTCTTCGCCCGCCGTCAGGAAGGAAATCAGCCCCAGCAGCCGATAGCACGCCGTAATCAGCCGATCCAGACCCGACTGCCCGATGCCCAGTCCTTCGATGAATTCCGCCTTTTCGTCGGGACTCATCTGCGCAATTTCCTCTTCAATCGCGGCGGAAATGACGATGATTTCGGCATTCTCGCTCTTCGCGATGGCTTCCACGCGGTCAAGCCCCTTGATTTCGCTCTCCGGCTTACCGAGGTCTTCTTCGGCGATGTTTGCCGCGTAGATGACCGGCTTGGTCGTCAGCAGGAACCAGCCGTCCAGCACTTCCTTCTCTTCGTCGGTCACGGGGCAGGTGCGCGCGGGCTTGCCGGCTTCCAGATGGGCGTAAATCTTGTCCGCCAGTTCGACCTCGATGCCCGCCTTCTTGTCGCCGCCGCGGAAGTTCTTCATCGCCTTGTCCTTGCGGCGCTGCACGGTGTCCATGTCCGCGAAAATCAGCTCGAGGTTGATGGTCTCGATGTCGCGGGCGGGGTCAATCGAGCCATCAACGTGGATGATGTTCTCGTCTTCAAAGCAGCGCACGACGTGGACAATCGCGTCCACCTCGCGGATGTGGCTCAAAAACTTGTTGCCCAGCCCTTCGCCGTGGCTCGCGCCTTTCACCAGACCCGCAATGTCCACAAACTCGATGGTCGTGGGTGTAATCTTCTTCGGGTGATACATTTCGCCCAGCACGTCCAAACGGTGGTCAGGCACCATGACAACGCCCGTGTTCGGCTCGATGGTGCAGAAAGGATAGTTGGCCGCCTGTGCGCCAGCCTGCGTGATGGCATTAAACAGGGTGCTTTTGCCGACATTGGGCAAACCGACAACGCCTAATTTCATAATCCGGATTCTCCTTCTGTGATGCTGTGATAGCGTTCTTTATTATAAACGCATTCCAGCAGAAATGCAATTCATTTTGCAAAGAAATTCGCCGATTCGCTGATTTTGCCGCAAACCTTGACGGAAAGTGTGCGTTATGCTATCATACAGGCAGAAGAACGCGCGAAAGGAGCGGAGGAAAAATGTACTACTGCACGAACTGCCATCGGGTGACGCCGGAGAGAGCGGAAAGCTGCCCGTACTGCGATAAATTCGACCGTCTGCGTCCGGCAGAGGAAGCGGACGAGTGCCGCTTGACGGAGCTGAATGCGCTGAACGCCTCGGTGATGGAAAGTCTGCTCAAAGAGGCGAATGTGCCGTATATTGCCCGCCCGATGATGGGCGCGGGCATCAGCGCGGCGCTCGGCGTAACGCTGGAGAAATTCGTGTTCTTCGTGGCGTACCGCGATTACGCCCGCGCGCAGGAGCAGCTGGAAGCCCTGCTTGCGCCGGACGACCACGCGGCGGACGCGGATTTCGCGGACGAGGACGAAGAATCGGAAGACGAGGACGAATAATCCGCATACAAATCGCGGCGACTGGCATTGCTGTCAGCCGCCGCGTGTGTTTTTTGGGATTGGGGCAACACCGCACAATTCGGCGGCGCGTCGGAACTTTATACTATTTCCAAATGAGAATGTGCCAAGATGCGAAGCGAATTTTTCGCGCTGGCTAACGCGAATGAAACGCAGCGTAGCAGCGCTACGCTAAGTGGAATGAGCGGACGCAAGCGCGGAAAAGGCGCGAGCAGATGGCGCAGGTGAATTTGGAAATAGTATTATCAGCGAATCTCAATATCCCCCGAAACGCTCCGGATGCTGCCCGTCACGGTTCTGCTGCCCCTGCGCCCGGAACGGCGCATCGAAATGTCACCCGAACGGCTGTGGACGTCGATGTTGTTTGTCCCTGTGTCGTCCGGCAGTTCCACGTCAATGTCGCCGGAGGTCGTGCTGCCGTTGATGAGCGACAGCGCGCCCGTGAAGCGCAAGTCTAAGTCGCCCGAAACGCTGCTAAAGTCGCACTGCCGCACCTTCGCTTCCAGCTCCACGTCGCCGCTGGTGCTGGCAAATTTCAGATGGTCGTAATCGCCGTGAATCTCTACGTCGCCGCTGACGGTGGAAATCTGTACATCGTTTGCATCGGCTTCAATGTCGATATCGCCGCTGGTGGTGGTGAATGCGCCGCGATTCAGCGGGGCGAACAGTTCGACGCTGATGTCGCCGGATGTGCTGGTAAAGTTCAAGTCGGTGACGTGGATGTCGCGCGCCTCAATGTCGCCGGAGGTCGTCAGGACGCTAATGGGCTTGTCGAAGATGCGCGGGATGCACAGCGTCACGTCGCCGATGCTGCGGGAAACGGTGATGTTCGGCTTGATGCTGGAGAACAGCTTGCCCAGTTCCTGCCCGAAGCGGGAAGCGGTGCTGGCGAAGCTGTCAATCATGCTTTCGATGCTGTTCGGGCTCTTGCCATCACCCGTGCCTTCCTGCTGGAACCCCATCTTCGACATGTTGTCCGAGAATTCTTTAGCGTGCTGCTCGAATTTCTTGGCGTGCCGCTCGGCTTCCGCTTCCACCTGCTTGTCGCTCTTCTTGTCGCCGAAGAAGAAGTATTCGCCGTTCGGCTTCTTCACATACAGCCGCCCGTTGGCGAAACTGCCGCTGACGGTGAAGCTGCTTCGGTTGCGCTTCGGGGCATCGGGGTCGCGGCAGACGCGCAGAATACCGTCCTCAATGCGGCAGATGGACGCCTTTGCGCCTTCCACATCCTCAAAGCGGACATGTACGTCTCCGTCCGGCGATTCCTCCAAATGCACGTCGTCGCACACCATCGTCATTTCGATGCGCCCAATATCCGCCGGATGGAAAGTGAAATCCGTCTGCTCGCCGTCTCCATCGTCATCGACCGGCACATCCGCGCTCTTCGGCGCTTCTTCCGCTTCGGGCGATTCAGACTTCTTCGGGTACTGGCTGATGACATCCTCCATGCCCTTCAAGCTCTCGACGACGGCGGCAATCGCGTCATCGTCGCTCAGCCCGCGGGACGTCATGTCCTGATAGCGCTCTTGGCAGTTGCTCATCGTCTCGTCGTAGAGCGCCTGCACCTCGTCCGTCATTTCCACATCCTGAAAGAGCAGATTCACAATCCGCTCGACCGTTTCGTTACGCATAGTGCTGTTCCTCCTGATTCTCCTGATTTGCGTTCTGCAGCCGCTGCCGGCTGATTTCCTCCCACGAGATGGTATCGCCAATCAAGCGCTCCGCCAGAGAAAAGTCTGAAAACGGCGTTACCCGACGGAATGCGAAAATTTCCTTGCACATAATGTTATCCCTCCAACAGCTGGTCAAGCTGGCGTTTCGTGTCCTCCCACGCCGCCAAATCGCTGATGAGCTTTTCCTGCCCCAGCGCCGTGATGGCGTAGTAGCGGCGGCGCGCGCCGGACGTTTCGCTGCCCCAGTAGGACTGAATCAGCCCGGCGGCCTCCAGCCGGCGGAACGCGGTGTACAGCGTCGCTTCCTTCAACTCCACCTCGCCGCCGCTGAGCGTCGAAATGGTCTTGTTGATTTGGTAGCCGTAGCTGTCGCCGTGGGAAAGCTGGTGCAGAATAATGGTGTCAGTATAGCCGCGAAGAATATCTGCGGACAATGCCATATGCTTCACCTCCTATGGTTCATCCCTTGTCTTGGTATCTCGCCTTGACGAGTATTACTATATCACAAGATACTTCGTCTGTCAAGGTATCTTGCGAGAATTATTTTGTTTTTTTGCAGCCTGTAGCCGCTCCTGTTCTTTTGCTGTTTCACCCTTGCGAAAAGGGAAGGCGTGGGGTACAATGGAAGCGTAAAAAATCTGCGGTGCAAGGAAGCATCAGCGGAAAGGCAAGGAGAGCGTATTATTATGGAAAAGATTCAGATGAAAACGCCGCTGGTGGAGATGGATGGCGACGAAATGACCCGCATCCTGTGGGCAGACATTAAGCAGCTGCTGATTGAGCCGTTCGTGGACTTGAAGACGGAGTATTACGATCTCGGTCTGCCGCACCGCGACGAAACGCGTGATCAGGTGACGATTGACAGCGCCAACGCGACGAAGAAGTACGGCGTCGCGGTCAAGTGCGCGACCATCACTCCGAATGCCCAGCGCGTGACGGAGTACAACCTGCACGAGATGTGGAAGTCGCCCAACGGCACGATTCGCGCTATGCTCGACGGCACGGTCTTCCGCGCACCGATTCTCGTCAGCGGCGTTCGCCCGACGGTGCGTACTTGGCAGCAGCCGATTACCATTGCCCGTCATGCCTATGGCGACGTCTACCGCAATTCGGAAATCCGCATCCCCGGCGCGGGCAAGGCGGAGCTGGTGTTCACGGGTGCGGATGGGCAGGAGATTCGCCAGACGATTTTCGATTTCAAGGGGCCGGGCGTCGTGCAGGGCATTCATAATCTGGATGCGTCGATTACGTCCTTTGCCCATGCCTGCTTCCAGTACGCGCTGTCGGTCAAGCAGGACTTGTGGTTCTCCACGAAGGATACCATCAGCAAGACCTACGATCACCGCTTCAAGGACATTTTCCAAGAAATTTTCGATGCGCAGTATAAGGAAAAGTTTGAGCAGGCGGGTATTACCTATTTCTATACGCTGATTGATGATGCCGTGGCGCGCGTCGTGCGCAGCAAGGGCGGGTTTATCTGGGCGTGCAAGAACTACGATGGCGACGTGATGTCCGACATGGTGGCGACGGCGTTCGGCTCCCTGGCGATGATGACCTCCGTGCTCGTTTCGCCGGACGGCAAGTTTGAGTACGAAGCCGCGCACGGTACAGTTACGCGCCACTACTACAAGTATCTGAAGGGCGAGGAGACGTCGACCAACCCCGTCGCGACGATTTTCGCGTGGTCTGGAGCGCTCCGCAAGCGCGGCGAACTGGATCATCTGCCGGACTTGATGACGTTTGCCGACAAGCTGGAAAAGGCGACCATCGACACCATCGAAAGCGGCGTAATGACCAAAGACCTTGCGCTGCTGTGGGAGGGGACGCCTGCGCAGGCGGTCAACAGCCGCACGTTCCTCGAAGCCATCGCGTCGCGCATGGCGTAAGATGCTGTAGTGACTTTTTGCCCATAGCTTCTTTTGCGGATGCTTTCCTGCTGCTTACGGGAGGCATCCGCTATTTGGTATGCGCGGAATGTGATGGTAGGATGAAAAACGTGTCTGTCCCTATCACCGCTTTGGACATGCCGCTTCACATTCGCAAGGAAAACATGGCAAAAAAGCGCGAATTAGCGTGAAATAGCCATTTTCATGTGCGAATGGAGTGTTGATTTTTGAACAAAAACAGATTATAATGGAATTGTACTGCAAATGGCATTTCAAGGCAGCAGCGGATGAGAATCGGCTTATCCGTGAAAGGAGAATCTTCGCAAGATGAAGAAAATCATGCTTGTTTTCGGAACTCGGCCGGAGGGCATCAAGATGTGTCCGCTGGTCAATGAGTTGAAGCGCCGCCCGCAGGTGCAGACAGTTATCTGCGTCACGGGGCAGCACAAGCAGATGCTTCAGCAGGTGCTGGATGCGTTTTCGGTCGTGCCGGATTACGATTTGGCGATTATGCAGCCGAACCAGACGCTTTTCGATGTTACTACCGCTATCCTGACGCGCATCCAGGCAGTTCTCAATCAGGAGAAGCCTGATTTGACGCTCGTGCATGGTGATACCAGCACGGCATTTGTTACCGCACTGGCGTGCTTCTATCTGCATATTCCGGTTGGACATGTGGAGGCTGGGCTTCGTACCTACAACCTCGAAAGCCCTTTCCCGGAAGAGTTCAACCGGCAAGCAGTTTCACTGATTTGCCGGTATCATTTTGCGCCGACGGAAAAGGCAAAGCAGAACCTGCTGCGCGAGGGCAAAGACGAATCGTCTATCTTCGTGACGGGCAACACCTCCATCGACGCGCTGAAAACCACCGTTCGCGCGGATTACACCCACCCGGAACTGACGTGGGCGCAGGGCAGCCGCCTGATTCTCATCACCGCGCATCGGCGGGAGAACCTTGGCGAAGCCATGCACCATATGTTCCGCGCGATTCGCCGCGTATTGACAGAGCACCCTGATGTCAAGGCGCTCTACCCGATTCACCTGAATCCAGTTGTTCGGCAGGAAGCGGCGGAAGAACTGTCCGGGCTGGAACGTCTGCACATTATCGAGCCGCTGGATGTGCTGGATTTCCACAATATCATGGCGCGCAGCACGTTGATTCTGACCGATTCCGGCGGTATTCAGGAGGAAGCGCCCGGTCTGGGCAAGCCTGTTTTGGTCATGCGCGACACGACCGAGCGCCCGGAAGGCGTTGCGGCGGGCACGCTCAAGCTCGTCGGCACGTCGGAAGAGACGATTTACCGCGAGTTTACTCGTCTGCTGGATGACCCGGCGGCTTACGCGGCGATGGCGCACGCCAGCAATCCCTACGGCGATGGACACGCCTGCGAACGGATTGCGGATATTCTGTGTGAATAAACCGCGCTGGGCGCACATACAATCATCGTCGAAACACGGGGAGGAGCGTTCTACATGAGAAAACAGTCATACCAACGCATCCTCGCCGTACTGATCAGCCTGATGATTCTGCTGACGGCTGGCATGGCCATCGTCGGCGCCGGACTGCTGCAAACCCGCGAGGATTCGCCGGACATTCTGCCGGAAGCGACGGATACCGCAGATTCGGATGAGTTGCTGATGGCGTCCGACCTTGCACCCGACCCGGCAAAGTGGTTTCTGCCTTACGACGGAGAGTTGACCGACGCGGACGGAAATCCGGTGCGCCTATCCGCCCTGCGCGGACAAACGACGATCCTGCTGTTCTGGTCAAGCTGGTGTCCGGACTGCCAGGTGTACTTGGCGGGCGACTTTGGGGCGGCGGTACAATCTGCACAAGCGGCGGGAGCGCAAGTCGTCCTTGTCTGCCGAGAGGGGATTCGCGGCGACACGCGCGAGAAGGCGGAAGCAGAATTGACGGAATGCGGCATTACAGGCATTCCGTTGTACATGGATGCGGACGCGGCGCTCTTTCACATGCTGGGACTGCGGAGCGTGCCGTCTCTGGCGGTTTTCGATTCGCAGGGGCAGCTGCTCCGCGCAACGGCGGATATGCCGAATGCGGATGAAATGGCGCAGATACTGGACGCGGCGCAGCGTCCGGCACAACAGACACTCGCATTTCTGAAACGGCTGATGCAGGCGGATGGTGCGATTCCATCCACCTATACGCTGTCCGGCGGCGCGGTTCATCCGGGCGATACTGTGCTTTCCGAGACGATGGGGCAGACCATGCTCTATGCGGCGCAAACGGAGGATGCGGCGCTCTTCTCCGATGCCTGGCGTTATGTCCGTGACAAAATGACCGTCGGCGGCTTAACCGTCTGGCGGATTCAGGAAGGCGAAAAAGCGGCAGCTAATGCGTCGCTGGATGATCTGCGCATTCTCCGCGCGCTGATGGAAGCGGATGCGGTATGGGGCGGCTATGAGCGTGAAATCCGCGAACGGGCGGCGGCACTGTACACTGCCTGCGTGGTGGATGATGCGCTGGTCAGCTTCGCGAACGTCGATGGCTCGGGGCATGGCGATAGTGTCACCCTGTGCTATCTGGATGTGGAGACGATGCGCGCCTTATCCGCCTATGATGTACGATGGACAGCCGTCGCGAACCGCAGCGAAGCCATATTGACTGATTCGCGCGCGCTCATGAGCAGCGAACTCCCGCTCTACCGTGCCTCCTATACCCTGGCAAAGGATATGTTCAGCAATGCGGCGGCGCAGATGACCGAAGCGGCGCTGACAATCCTGCACGCGGCGCAAATCAGCGCGGCAGGGGAGCAGACGCTGGATTGGCTGGATGCGCAGCTTGGCGCAGGCGCGATTTATGCGCAGTACGCGTCAAACGGGCAGGTCGGCTATGGATTCCGCTATGAAGCGATTGGGTCGTATGCCGTCCTAACACAGGTCGGTGCCGTCAGCGGGCACACGGAGCTTGCGCGGCTGTCACTGGCGAAACTGGAGAACCGCCGCGTTGCGACGGGGACATTCGCGGGCGCTTATGGCAGCATCAAAGGCGAAACATCCTATACATTTGATGAATTGGAAGCTCTTTTTGCGCTCATGGCCATGAAGCCGTAACGCAGGAAAGGAGAGTGCAGTGTGCGCGCGATTGCGTGGCTGATTGTGAAACTCAGCGGCTTGTTTGTCAAGCTGTACCACCTGATTTTGAACGCCATCCGCCGGTTTGACCGCGCGATGCGCAAGCGCTACCGCCCCAAGCACCTTGCCCTGATGGTGGTGCTGGTGATTGCGATTACAGCGTCGATTACACTTTTTGTCCCGCCGTATCTGGGGCTGTCCAACGACGGCAGCTTTGCCGCTGTGCTGGCGGATACCGGGCTGTCCCGGCTTGACCCGTCTGATACAAGCGCTTTCTTCAACTATTATGAGCGTGTCTATAATGTCGGCTCGTCCGCGCTTCCGAACGGTACAACGCCGCTGGTTCAGCGGATACTGGTGCGCACAGCGGTCGTCATCGACGAACTGGTGACGCATGACGGGCTGTTTGACATGCGCTTCCTCGCAGCAATCTATCTGCTGATTTACATCCTGCTTCTCATCCCGATGCTCTCCAAGCTGCTGGGACGCGTCAAAGTCTACTCCGAGGGGCTGTTTATCGCGGTTTTTGCTGTGCTGATTTTCGGCGATACCGCCATGATAACCCGCTTTGCATCCTTCTACACACAGCCCATTGAGCTGATTTTGATGGTTGCCTTGGCGAACTGCGTCCTGCAGATTCCGGATAGCCTGAACCGCTTTCTGCCGCAGATTGGGCTTGCCGTCACAGTCATCCTGATGATGGCGGTCAACCAGTACTGCGCGCTGATGGGCGTCGTCTTTTCTGTTGCGTACTGGATGCTCATGCGTCACAAAGCGGATGCGCTTCATAAGGGGCTGTATTCGCTCCTTGCAGTGCTGCTGTGCGTCGTCAGCGTCATGCAGACGGGCGATATGCTCAACAATCAGACGATTAACGAGAAGTACGACCAAATGACGCGCGGCGTTCTCTTTGAGGCGACTGACCCGGAAAAAGCACTGGCGCAGTTCGGCATTGAGGCGCGGTATTCCGTGCTGACGGACACGTATTCCACGCAGAGTTACCCCGTTGTGCTGCCGCAAAGCGGCGCGCTGGATGAGGGCTTCCTTGATCAGTACACGACGTCGGACGTGACGCTGTATTACCTGCGCCATCCGATTCAATTGCTGGGGCTGTTTGAGGTCGGCGTGCGCAACGCGTTCTTCACGCGAACGGATTATTCCGGCAACTACGAGCAGTCCAGCGGAATGCCTGCGCGGGCAAAGGCGCTGTTCCTTTCTATCTGGTCAACGTTCAAGGAGCGTTCCGCCCCGCAAACGGCGGCGTCGCTGCTCCTGCTGGTCGTCGCCTTCCTCTTCTTCCGCCGTAAAGCGGACGAAAAGCTGGAATCAGGCAGGGAAGCCGCGAGTGTCTACACCATGCTCAGCGTGCTGCTTTTCGCGGCGGTCACTGTCGAGCTGATGACGGTTGTCATCCTCAGCGGTGATAGTCTGCTGCTGCGCCAGAGCTTCCTGATGGGCTGCCTGATTGACCTGCTGGCGATTATGGCGTGCACTGAGGGACTCCACCGACTGAAAATTATTGAAACGGACGGGCAATAAAGGAGGCTGCCATGAAAAACGAAACGCAATCGGCACTGGTAGCGCGGGACGCGGCTATCATTTTGCTGCTGATCTGGGCGTTTATGCAGGCGCTGCTGATGATTTGGGCACCTGCGGATACGCAGACGACGTATTTGCTGCTGTTGTTCCTGATGGATATTGCCGTGCTGTGCGGCTTTATGGATCGCGTCAACACCGGCACGGCGCTTGCGGCGACGATTACCTGCGGCTGGGTGGCATATAAGCTGTATTCTTTTTATGCCGTGGGCGAAACGGTGTACTTGACAGACTATTTTGTGACTGTACTGCCGCTGCTGGGATCGGGCGCGGCGGCGCTCTTCTCCCGCAGTATGCGCTATGTCAATGCTGAGAACAAGCTGCTGCGCCGTCAGGTGGATGAACAGGTGCTGGTGGACGATGTGACGGAGTTGTACAACCTGCGCGCCATGTATCGCGATGCGCAGATGATGACGGGTTACTGCGTCCGCAACCATCTGCCGATTTCGCTGATGATTATCCAGATGCGCTACGAAAGTGAACTGCGCGGGATGCTGTCCCACAGCCGCTATATCCAACTGCGCAAGCGGCTGGCGGAACTGGTGATGGACAGCGTGCGCGTAGAGGATAAGGTCTATTGCATTGACGAGCATGGCACGATGGCGATTTTGCTGACCTCCAATGAGGCAAACAGCGCCTATGTCCGCAGCCGCATTATTGAAGCGGTGACGAAGGAGGATGCTTTTGACGGCATTCTGGAGCGCGGGACGCACATGGATCTGCGCTTTGCCTGCAAGGAGTACGACGAGCATTTCGGCAAGGACATGATGGCGTTCAAGAAAGCCGTTGAGAGCGAGCTGGCGTATGATGTGTAAGGCGAAAGCGTGGGTACTGGCGCTGACGGCGGGGCTGCTGCTTCTGCTGATACCCGCACAGGCGCGCGCGGATGTGACCCGTCTGCTGATTTTGAACGACGAGCAGACAAGTGAGACGAGCGCAGCGACGGCGGATGTCCTGCGGCGATTCGCGCTCTATTCCAGCTGGACATGCACGTTTGCCAGCAGCGAGGGTGTGCCGGACACCGACGGGTACACCGCCGTCATCATCTGCACCGACCCGAATCGGGCGCTGAATGCGTCGGTGGCGCTGGCGATTCAGGAGAGCAAACTGCCCGTTTTCGTCATCGGCGCGGGCGGCTTGGCGGAGCTGACGAAAACGCAGGTACATGAAGGTTCACTGACATTGCGCTTGCAGACGCAGGCAAATGCCGCGAACGATATGCTGCTTTCCGGCAATTCGCTTCTGTTGATGAAGAAAAGCGGCGAATCGCTCGGCGGACAGATTTTCGTCGGCGCGCAGGCATTCCCGCTTTGCCAAACGGCGGGAAACATCACTCATTTGGCGTATTTTGACCCGTCGCAGGAAGCGCAGTGCGCGTTCCTCTCAACGCTGCTGCAAACGTGGCTGTGGCCCTACAAGAATTCTCCGACCGCATACGGGCAGTATCTCGTGCTTGACCGCATTTATCCGTTTGCCGACCCGGAGCGGCTGCTGTCGCTGGTGGAGATGCTCGAGACGGAAAATCTGCCGTACGTCCTGTGTGTCATGCCGATTTACGCCAACGCCGATTATCCGGCGATGAAGCGTTTCTGCGAGGTACTGCGGTATGCGCAGAGCCGCGGCGCGGGCATTGTGATGCACGTTCCGCAGGTGACGCTGGCGAACGTGACGGTGGAGGACTTGCAGAAGAATATCGCCAATGCGTATTCCGCCTATTCGCGCTATGGCGTCTACCCGCTGGCGATTGAAGCGCCGGATGTGTGGCTGATGAGCGAAAAGGGGCAGAATGTCCTGCGCGGCTGGCGAACGGTGTTCCTCTTCCGCTCGGATGAAGCGCTTTTCGGCGAGAAGCAGGCGGAGAACACGGCGCTGCGCGACGGTCACCAAATCGTCGCGCCTGCCTACGCTGACGCGACCGCCTTCACCAACGCCTATGCACAGGCGATTTACCTTGACCCGTCAGAGGATATCGAGACGCTCCGGACGCAGGTCAATCGGCTGAAGAACTCCCGCACGGCGCTCAAGAAGCTTTCAGATGTGGAAGGCATCGTCTATGCGGGCGACCTGTATGTGCATTTTTATCCGGCGGATGGGCTGTATGTCAACGGACAGGCAGCGTCGCTTGTCTATCAGCGCTTCAATTACGACGAGGACTACGTCTACGACCGCGGCTTTGTGCAGTATATGACCGAGCAGATTCAGGCGAGCAACAAGCTGATTCTGGTGTTCGTGGCTGTGGCGTGCACGATTTTCATTGCCGGGATGATTATTTCCCGGCGGACGACGCGGCGGCAGCTGCTGGGCAACCATCCGCACGCGAAAGACGAGCAGGAGGGGGTGAATCTGCATGACGGCGGCTGATTACTTGATGCTGATTTCGATGGTCTGCATCTGGGCGCTGATGGCGATTAACGTCTTTCTGTCCGTCGGCGGATTCCTGTACTATCATCAATGCAGCAAAACGGACGGGCATGTGCCGATTGACGAGTACCCGTTCGTGTCGATAATGGTGCCGGCGCACAACGAGAGCGTCGTCATCCGGCGCACCGTCCGCGCCCTGCTCAACTTCGACTATCCGCACGACCGCTACGAAATCATTGTCATCAACGACAACTCCACTGATGATACCGCAAATGTGCTCAAGCAGATTCAGGCGGCGAATCCTGGCCGCAACCTGATTGTCGTCAATACGGATAACGTTGTCGGCGGGAAAGGGAAGTCTAACGCGCTCAACATCGGCTATTCGGTAGCAAAAGGCAGCGTGTTTGCGATTTACGACGCGGACAACACGCCCGAACCGCAGGCACTGCGCATTCTGGTGGAGAATCTGATGAGTGACCCATCGCTGGGCGCGGTCATCGGCAAATTCCGCACACGAAATCGAAACGCTTCGCTGCTCACGCGCTTTGTCAACATCGAGACGCTGGCGCACCAGTGCATGAATCAGGCGGGGCGCTGGTTCTACTTCGGGCTGTGCACCATTCCGGGCACGAACTTCGTCATGCACCGCCACATCATTGAGGAAATCGGCGGCTGGGATCCGGACGCGCTGTCGGAGGACACGGAAATCAGCTTCCGCATCTACCGCATGGGCTACAAAATCAAACTTGTGCCGCAGGCAGTGACATGGGAGCAGGAGCCATTCCGCCTGGGAATTTGGTTCAAGCAGCGTACCCGCTGGGCGATGGGCAACCTGTATGTGCTGATGAACAATTTCAAGTATATCTTTGATCCGTCCGGCGGCAAAATGCGCATGGATGTGCTGTACTACGCGCTGGTTTATATCCTGATGGCATTCACGCTCGTCTGCTCGGACACCATGTTCGTTCTGGGTGTGCTGGGGTACAGCCATGTGTCGCTGGGCGGCTTGTCCACGATGGTGTGGGTGATGGCGTGCGCGCTGTTTGAGTGCAACGTCATGCTGACGCTGGCACAGGAGAAGAATGAGTTCAATCTGCAATCGGCGGCGCTGGTTCTGCTGATGCTGTTTACCTACTCGAAACTGTGGGTGGTTGTCGTCCTCCGCGCCATGTGGATGACGGTGAAGAAAATCGTCAGCAAAACGGATTACACTTGGTATAAGACCGAACGTTCCGCAGACTAATCAGAAGGGATGGACAGAGAACGATGAACACACGCTATTTCACAAGCCGTCTGCTGGCTTTGATGCTCGCAGCGCTGCTGGTTTTCTCCTGCGCTGCGGCGGAGGAAACCGAAATTCCCAGCGGTGTGGTGGACAATTTTGTCCAGAGTGAAATTGAAAAGCAGCAATCTGCCAGTGACGCAACGGCATTTGAGGCAGGCGCGGCGGCAGGGGAGTATTATGCTGATTTCACCTTCGGCGGCGTGCAGACACTCAGCGGCATTACGACGACGCTGAGCCTGTACGCAAATCTGCCGAAGTACGCCAAGCCCGTCAGCGCCGTGCTGCGCCTGAGCTACACCGCATCCGACCTGATTCTGACGGACATTTCCTCCCTGACGTACTATATGAACGGCACGCCGTTTGGCTCATCGAAGATTGTCGCGCGTTCCGACGGCGCGCAGACCGTGCTGTATGTGAGCGTCCCGGTGGAGCTGCTTACGACGGGCTATAATTTGCTCGAAATTCTCTCGTATGTTCGTCTGACGGACGACGAAGGCTGCCGCGACGACTACAATGGCGCGAACTGGGTCAAGATTGCCGATACGACCTGCTTGCGCATCTACTACGAGATTTCCGACGATGCGGATGAACTGTACATGTACCCGTACCCCTTCATTTCGCTGATGAATCCCGACGGCGCGGAGAGTGTGGTTGCCGTCAGCGACGCGGCGGACGAAGCCGAGCTGACCGCCGCCATGATGCTGATGGCGGGCATAGGCAACAGTCTGTCTGCCGAAAACGCCATGACGCTGTGCCGCCTGTCGGACGCGAAAAGCGAAAACGTGCTGTATGTGGGACTGAAGAAGAACACACCGGAGTATCTGCTGTCTCTGCTGACGCAAAGCGTTCCTGCAACGGGCGCACTGGTGCAGCGCGCGACGGATGGCGACACATCGTATCTGCTGATTGTCGCGGAGGAAGAAGCCGCGCTCAGTGAAGCCGCCGCGCTGCTCAGCGACACATCCCGCGTGGCGCAGCTCCACACATCGCAGACTTACGTTTCCGTCGGCGAAGCGCAGCAGTATGCCCTCGCGTCGGAAACGTCCGGGCTGACGCTTGCGGGACAGTACACCATTAAGGACATTTCCGGCAACGGCATCAGCTTCTCCGGCCCCTTCACGCAGAAGATGACGATTTATCTGCCCGTCGCGAAGGACTATGTGCTGTCGAGCGAAAGCCGCTTCTCCTTCGACATCCGGTACAGTGAGAATCTGGATTTCGACCGCAGCCTCGTCACGTTCTACTGGGGCACGAACATCCCGCTGTATTCCCACAAGCTGACCAAGGAGGGCGCAACGGGCGAAACGCTGACCTTCTCCGTCCCGGCAGATGCCATCGGGGAGGCAGGCAGCAGCATTACCGTTGTGTTTGACCTCGAAATCAAGGATTTGGACTGCACCGTGCGGTCGATGAACACGCCGTGGGCGTATATCGCGGCGAACTCGTCACTGTACCTGCCGGCGGGCGAAAACACAACGCTGAATCTGGCAAATCTGCCGGCACCGTTCCAGCGCGCAAGCCGCATGAACAACGTTGTGATGATACTCAGCGATGACGCGACGCAGACGGAACTGACGCTCGCGGGGCGCATCATGGCGATGCTCGGCGCGGGCAGCACGCCCTATGGCTTGCTGAAAGTCATCCGCGCGGAGAATTTCCAAGCAGCCGCCTACGGCAACAGCAACCTGATTGTCGTCGGTCTGTCCGACCGAAACAGCGTCCTCAAGCAGATCAATCCTTACCTGCATTTCCAGTACACGGACGATATGACCAGCCTTGCCGAAAGCACGAAGCTGGTGATGACGACGGATTATGCCCACGAGGCCAGCGTGCTCCAGCTGATGAAATCCCCCTACAACGAGACGATGGCGCTGCTGACTGCTTCCGCCGCGACCGAAGCAGGCTTGCAGAACCTGATGGCGCGCTTGAGCACGGAAAAGAACCGCTGGTCGCTGGGCAAGGAAGCGCTGGTGGTGGATGGCTATGGCGGCGCATCCAGCTATCAGTTCACCGTGTCCACAGCGCTGACGCAGAACGCGGAAAAGCCGTCGTTCGCGGATGTTATCGTGCAGAATCGTGAGCCGATGACGCTGCTGCTGGTCGGCATGGGCTGCATGGTGGTGCTGCTGCTTGCTGCGGTGCTGCTGCTCGTGCGTATTCACCACCGCAGAAAGTACGACGATAAGTAACCTGATTTTCGGCGAGGCGGAGGAAGGAGACAAAGGCTCATGCTGTTCAACTCCATCGAATTTCTGCTGTTTTTCCCGGCAGTCGTGCTCTTGTACTACGCGATTCCGGGCAAACTGCGCGTCTTTTGGATTCTTCTGACGTCCTACCTGTTCTACATGAACTGGAATCCGGCGTATGCGCTGCTGCTGCTTTTCTCCACGGCGGTCACGTTCCTTTTCGGCTTGCTGATTGGGAAACGGCGTACCAAGGAGAAAGCAGCGGCAGAGGCAGGACGCCCGATTCACCAGCTTTCCAAGGTCTGGGTCGGCGTGTCCTTCGCCGTCAACCTCGCGATTCTCTTCTTCTACAAGTATTTCGACTTTATCGTTGATAACCTCAACGTTATTCGCGGGTGGATGGGTCTTGCGCCTGTCACACCCGGTTTTGACGTGCTGCTGCCCGTCGGCATCTCGTTCTACATCTTTCAGGCGCTGTCGTATGTCGTTGATGTTTACCGCGGCGACGTGCGCATGGAGACGAATTTCATCAAGTACGCGGCGTTCGTCAGCTTCTTCCCGCAGCTGGTCGCCGGGCCGATTGAGCGTTCGACCAACCTCCTGACGCAGTTCGACACGCCGCATAAACTGGAATACGATAACGTCCGCGACGGTCTGCTTCGGATGGTGTGGGGCTTTTTCCTCAAAATCGTCATTGCTGACCGCGCCGCGATTCTGGTCAATCAGGTGTTCAATTACTGCAATTACTACGAAGGCCCGACCGTGCTGATTGCGGCGGTTCTCTTCGCGTTTCAGGTTTACGGTGACTTCGCGGGCTATTCCAATATCGCCATCGGCGCGGCGCAGGTTATGGGCTTTAAGCTGATGAAGAACTTTGAGCGCCCGTATCTCGCTGTGTCCATATCGGACTTCTGGCGGCGCTGGCATATCTCGCTCAGCACATGGTTCCGCGATTACCTCTACATCCCCCTGGGCGGCAACCGCAAGGAGACGGTGCGCAAGTACATCAATCAGATGATTGTCATGCTTGTGTCGGGCTTGTGGCACGGCGCGGCGTGGAATTACGTCATCTGGGGGGGTATCAATGGGCTGTATCAGGTGGCGGGCGGCATCACGAAGCCCTTCCGCCGCCGTATCCAGCAGAAAACCGGCGCGCGCACGAAGACGCTGAGCTGGCGCATCGGGCAGGTTCTGACGACGTTTGTGCTGATTGACCTATCGTGGATTTTCTTCCGCGCGAACAGCCTCGGCGACGCGATGCACCTCCTGTCCAGCCTCTTCCGCGGTTGGAGCACCAGCATCTTCTTCGACGGCAGCCTGCTGAAACTGGGGCTTGACCAGACGGAGTGGCTTGTGCTGCTGGGCGCGCTGCTGATTCTGCTGGCGGTCAGCCTGATGCAGGAAAAGGGCGTGTCCGTGCTGGAAGCGGTCAAGCGGCAGCAGCTTTGGTTTCGCTGGCTGATTTACCTCGCGGCGATTTTCGTCGTTCTGCTGACGGGCATCTACGGCCCCGGCTTCGCGGCATCGTCGTTCATCTACTTCCAATTCTGACGAAGGGAGCGCGGAAAGAATGAAAAAGCTGATTCAAAAAGCCGTCAAGGTTCTCGCCTTCCTTCTGGTGCTGGCGCTGTGCTATGGACTGATGGATCAGGTGCTGAAAATCAAGACGGACGACATGGTGTCGATGGTCAAGCTGCGTCAGCTGCCGCCGGACACGGTGGATGTGCTGCTCGTCGGGTCGTCGCATATCGGGACAAATGTTGATAATCAGCAGATTTTCGATGAATATGGTATTTCAAGTTACAATTTGTGGGTTGGCATGCAACCGATCTGGAATACTTACTATTGCTTGAAAGAAGCGCTGTCAGCACAAAGCCCACAGATTGTGATTGCTGAAGTGTACTTAAGCACGACAACAATGGACTATTCGCCGAAAGAAACGGCAATAAAAAATGTTGAATTGCTGAATTTGGGTATCAACAAAGTTCAAGCTGCTTTCGCATCTTATGAAAAGTGGACGGATGCCGTAGAAGCCTTGTGGGGATTGCCGTACTATCATGAACGGTATGATGATTTAACTATTGCGGATTTTGTGCAGGAAAATGATTTGTCGCTTCCTGCGCCGAGACGCCCGGAGGGTGGCGTGGCTATCCTAAAAATGCTGGATTATGCTTCCATTACAGATAAACTTCCGATTACTGAAAAAAACGAACAGTATTTGCGAAAAATTATTGATTTGTGCAAGCAAAAGAACATTACGCTCATATTGATGGCTGCGCCGTTTGAAGCGACAGAAGAAGCTGCTATGCGGCTGAACACTGTTGCAGAAATTGCCAAAGAAGAAGGCGTACCGTTCCTCAACTATGTGAAGGAATGGGATAGCCTTGGGATGGACGCAAACACTGACTTTTACGATGGCGGTCACTTCAATAATCAAGGTATTGTTAAGTTTTCCCGCATTGTGGGACAGTATTTATCACAGAATTATTCTTTGCGTGATTGTAGAAAAATCGAAGGATTTATATGGAATGCTTCGCAGACAACTGCTGATAAAAACAAAGCAGAGTTTATCTTAAGCAATCAGTTTTCTGGTGATGGTGTTTCTGAATACTATGATACAAAGATTAAACTCTATGAAAATCGTTATAGTTCATGGACAATATTGACCCAAATTGGTCTGCCCTTGCCAGACACGGATGAAAGGCAGGTCGTTATGGCTTGCTTTGATGAGCAAAATGGCGAGAATTATCGTGGATTGCTGATTCGCGGTGAAGGCAATGCACTCCAAGTGATATTGGGGAACAATCGTACATTCATGCTGCCACTTTTGCATGGTGATTTCGCTACACTTGCTATCACCAAGGACAATGAACGATATTCTATTTATCTAAATGGCGAAAAACTCTATGAGAATGAGCAGCTTCCCTGCGACGCCTATTCCGGCACGCTCCTCCTCGGCTGCGAAGAGCTTTCCCCCGGCGGGGAGAAGTTCCGCTTCTCGCCCACGCGCGTGCTGAACCTCGAAGTCTATGACAGCGTGCTGACGGAAAGCGAAATTCTCGCGTGGCAGCCGGAAGACTTGCCCGAAGCGCCCAAGCCGCTCGGCATCGGCGTGAAGGACGCGACGGAAGTCTACACGCTTCCGGAACAGTTCGTCGGCGGCGACGAAACGTATCGTCAGGCGTCGTATCTCGATACGCAGACACAGCTGTTTGCCTCCACTGCGACGCGCTTTACCCTGCTGACCAGCGTCACGCCGAGTGAAAATCCCGGCAATGGCGTGTTCCTGTCCTGCTTCGACGAGAATGCCAAGAACTATCGCGGTCTGCTGATCCGCCAGCTGGACAACGCGCAGATCAACATCGTTTTCGGTCAGAATGTCGGCGTGACTGTGCCGGGCGAATTTGACCGCGAAATGCATATCGCCATCGTCAAGGACGGCGCAAGCTACCGCATCTATGCGGACGGTCTGCTCGTCGCCGAAGCCGAATCGCCTGCGGATAGCTATGACGGCACGCTGATCATCGGCGCCCAGCGCGACGCGGACGGCAATATCTTCCGCATTAGCCAGACGCAGGTGAATCACCTGTCTGTCTACGCGGGCGTGATGGCAGAAGCGGACATTGCGGCATATGACTTCGCCGCCGCGCCGCTGCCGCCGGAACTGGTTGCGGAATCCGCCGCGTACACCATGCCCGGCGCATTCGTCGGCAACGGCAGTGACCGTGCACTCGACACGGGCGTGAAGCTCTACGACGTCGCGACGAAGGACTGGACGCTCGACACCGTCATCGACGTGCGCAAGGGCGTCAACAACGGCGTCTACATGTCCTGCTTCAGCGAGGAAACCGGGCATTACCGCGGCTTCATGCTCCGGCAAGACAATGCCGATACTCTCACAGCTTATGTCGGCAATAGCGTCGGCGTTGCGGTGGATTTGCCGCAGGGCACGTCGCTGATGCACCTCGTGGTCGTCAAATCCGGCAGTCAGTACACGATTTGGCAGGACGGCGAGCTTGTCCAGCGTGTCGAAAGCGCCTGCGATAACTACGACGCGACGCTCCTCCTTGGCGCACAGCGCGATGCGGACGGAAACCTGTTCCGCTTCTCGAACGCGGGCATCCGGACGCTGAACATTACGGACGGCGCGCTGTCTGACACGGACGCGGCGACGCTTTCCGCCCCTGTGAAGGACAACAGCCGATTCTAACGCATATCGAAAGAGAGGAATCTTGCGCATGGAACAGACACGACGGGCGAGGCTGACCGGATTGATGGCGGCTCTGCTGACCGTAGCGGCGATTCTGTGGACGCTGTTTGCGTCGCCGTCCATCGGGATGGTGGCGGATGGCAGCTATGCTTCGGCGGCGGAGACGCTTGCGCTGTGCTATGCGGAAGAGAGCATCCCGACCGGGCAGCGCGTGGAGGACTTCGCCTATGAGGATACGGCGTATTCCACGCTGGTGTTCGCTTCCCGTACCTCCGTCGGCGCGGCGGTCACGCACGGCGGCGATTCTTGCGACGCTCGGACTGCCGCTTGCGCTGGCGAATCCCGCCGTCATCGGCTATTTGAACAGCCTGTATGCGGTCGGCGCTTCCATGGCATATTTGCTTCTTTTCCTCGGCGCGACGGTTTATTGCCTGTGCCGGGAAAAGGGATGCGGCGTTCAATGGGCGCTGCTGGTGCTTTTTGCGGCGCAGCTGATACTGCGTACCATGGCGCAGATGATGGTGCTGCTGCCCGCGGCGGTGCTGGCGGTTGTGCTGTGCGCCGTGCATAGCTGCCCCGGACGGGCAGAACGTCCGCTTCATGCGGCGTGTGTGCTGATTGCAAGCCTGATGTGCGTGAGCGGCCTGGTCACAGGCTGGCAGGCGGACGACACGGTGCATTCCGCCGCTGCGAACTACTTGGCGGCCTTTCAAGGCTATCTGCCCGCATCGGAGAAGCCGGAGGAGACGCTGGAAGCCCTCGGCTTGCCCGAAAGTTACCTCGCGGACATCGGCAAAAGCTACTATGAACCTTCCGAAAGTTTTGTGCACGACCCGCGGGACGAGGAAAATGCCGCCCTGCTGAACGAAAATATTTCGCTGGGGAAACGGGTGAAATTTGCGATTCAGCATCCGGCAGTCGTTCGCGCCATGATGGACAAAAACGAAAGCGCTTTGCGGAACGCGGACAGCTGGTATTTGGCGGACGATGCCGGGAATGCCGTTTCGTCACGTTCACCGCTGCATACCGTGCTGGAAACCATTTTCGGGCGTGACCATCACGCCATTTCCCGCTGGTGCTTGATTTGCGCAGCGCTCCTCGTGCTGCTGCTGCCCATTGTGCGGCGGCAGCGCGCATCCGTGATGCTCTGCGCGTTTCTGTTGATGGTACTGCTTGGCACGATTGGCTATCTGCCGCTGACCCTCGTGCTGACGGGCGGCATTGACTTGTTGACCGTGAAGCCGCTGGCGTTCCTGCTGGGCGGTTTGATGGTGCTGGTGAGTTTCGCCTCCGGCGCGGTGCTCCTTCGCCGTCTGATGGCGTGGCTGAGCGTGAAGGACGCGAAATTGGCGCTGCCGCCCTGCTCGGCGGGCGCGTCCGGCGGACTGCTGGCGTATCTCCGTAAAATCCGCGTGACGCAAAAGGGGACGGTTGCCATTGTTGCATTGGTTTGCGTGGCACTCTGCTGCTGGCAGCTGCTTCCGGCAGAGCACATCGGCGGCGTGAACAACGGCGACTTCGGGCGTATGATGGAACAAATCGACCTGTACTGGGCACAGCCGCAGCTCGATGATGAATCGACGCAGTTTGAGTGGGGTGTCGTCGAGGATTTCTCCTACCGTGAGCCGTTCCATCCGGCGCGCCTGACCTCCATAGATCCCACGTATTCACTGATTTTCCCGTCGATGCTCGTGCGCTTCATCACCCTGCTGACGGGTGGCAATTACTCCACGCAGGTGCAGGCGTTCATCCTGCTGTCGCTGGTGATAGCGGCGCTGCTGTTGCTCGTGCACGACCTGTATCCGTTGCTGGGCAAGCTGACGCTTCCAGCAGGGCTGATTGTTGCGTGTATGCTGCTGGGCGAAAATTACCTCGCATGGTACAACTCGCTCTTTGGCGAAACGATGATTCCCGTCGGCTTGATGCTGACGATTGCCTGTACGGTGCATCTGGCGCTGATGCCGCGCGGAAGCCGGAAAAGCTGGCTGTGGATGATTCTGCTTGCCATCAGCGTGCGATTTCTCTGCACTGCCAAGGCACAGATGGCGCTGGCGCTCCCGGCGGCGATTGTTCTGCTGATTGTCTTTACCGTCTATCATCATCCGCAGGCGAAAAAGCCGCTGATTGCGTTTTCGCTGATGGGCGCGCTGCTGTGCGGGCTGGTCAGCTACGACACGCTCGGCGTGTACCGCAAAAATCAGGGGGTGTCCGAAAAGCAGACCATCTGGCAGAGCGTGTTTTACGGTGCGCTGATGATTGCCGACGACCCGGACGCAGCCATGGAAGAATTGGGCATTCCGGCGGAAATGAAGCCGGACATTGGCAAGCACGCGTACTATCCGAACAGCGAGTACGTTTATCCCATTGAGTCGGACGAGCTGCAGGAGAAATTCTACGACCATGTGACGACGATGACGCTTGTGCGCTACTATCTGCGCCATCCGAAGGACATGCTGACAATGATGAACCGCGCGGCACAGGAATCCGTCACGTTGAGCACGTCGTTCATGACATACACGGACGCGCTGTACAGCGACAATCGTCCGCTGCACCGCATGAATCTCTGGTGTAATCTGCGCAACATCTTCGCGGCGCGCGCGTTCTGGGTATATGTGCTGCTCTACGGCACGGCGGGCGTGTTCTGCCTGACGCTGATTTGCCGCAAAAAGACGCAGAAGCGGACAAAGCTGCTGGCGATGCTGTTCCTGTGCGTGATGTTCGTCGGCGTAATACAATATCCGCTGTCGGTCATCGGCAACGGCTTTGCAGACAACAATAAACAGATGTATACCTTTATGCTCTGCCACGACCTGCTTGTTGTGGCGGCAGGCGTGGTGCTTGTGCGGCGGCTGATTCCGGCGCGGCGCACGGCGGAAAATGCAATCAGGGAGGAAGCAGACCATGAGCCGCAAGAAGAATCTGCTTGATTATCTCGCACTGACGCTGTTTATCATGTGCATGGGCTTGGCGCTGAGTGCCAGCCTCGAATATGTGACGCGCGCGACGGAACGGGAATATCTCGGACAGGGAATCTGGGCGCTGAGTATGGCGGGGCTGTCGCTCCTTGCGCTGCTGCTGGGGCGGATTTCGCGCAAGTGCGGGCAGAAGATGCAGCCGCTTCCCAAAAACATCGTGATGATTGTGTTCGGCGCGGTGCTGGTGGGTGTTGGCGTGTATTTGCGCCTGTGGGTGATTTGGAACATCCCTGTTGAGCCGGATTCGGACTTCGAGACGTACTACCGCATGGCGAATCACCTGCTGAATGATACGCTGATGTCCGCCGAAGGAGCGGTCGACCGCCGCTATATCGCGCTCTACCCGCACACCATCGGCTTCCCGATGCTCATCCTGTGGCCGACGTTTGCTATTTTCGGCGCGTCGGTGCGCAACGCGCTGTACGCAAACCTTGTGTGCAGTGTGATTTCCATCCTCTTGGCGGGGCATATCGCTCGGCGAATCGCGGGGCGCACGGGCGCGCTGGTGGCGGTGGCGCTGATGAGCTTGTGGCCGTCGCACATCCTGTTCAGCAACATGGTTGCTACCGAACCGTCTTTCACGATGCTGATTCTGCTCGCGGCGAACATGATGACGAGTATTCTTGACCGCCGCAAGGGCAGCCTCTACGATGTTGCGCCTTCTCGGATGCTGGGCGTGATGGCGCTGCTGGGTATCGTACTGGCGATTGCGGGCGCAATTCGCCCGATGGCGGTCATCCTGCTCGCGGCGTACTGCGTGGCGCAGCTGTGCGTCACAGGCGACCCGATGAACGAAATCCGTGTGGAGGGCGCGCGCTACGCCACGAGCCAGCCAATCGTCTGCATTGTGCTGGTGCTGGTGTGCTACCTCGTCACGGGCAGCGTCATCAGCCGCGCAATTTCTGACATCATCGGCGAGCAGCCCGCGTCGGGGCTGTACGCGTCCGGCTACAACCTCATGGTCGGCTTGAACACGCAGTCGAATGGCTTGTGGAACGAGACGGACAGCGAATTCTTCGCGCAGGCGTATGACGCAACGAAGTCCGCGACGGGGGCGCATCAGGCGTGTATGGAAGTGGCGGCGCAGCGCATCCAGTCGGAGCCGGAAAACGTGCTGAACCTGATGGTCTACAAGTTCCGCGACCTGTGGCGAACGGATGATTTTGGCATTGACTGGAATCTGCTCTGGACGGAGCAGCAGGGGACACTGACGCCTGAACTGCGCAGCCTGCTGGAGAGCATCCGTCCCATTGGGCGCGTGATGTACATGGCGGTGCTCTTGTTCGCAGCGCTGGGCGCAATGGAGGCGTGGCGGCGGCGGCTTGCCCCGAACGCCATGATTCTCATTTGTATGCTCTTCTTCCTTGGCACGGCGCTGAGCCATATGCTGCTGGAAACGCAGGTGCGCTATCATTACAACATGATTCCGTTCCTGATTCTGCTGGCGGCGTGGACAGTTCGCTCGTGGAGCAAGACTGCCGCGGAGAAAGAAGACATCCGCGTGATTTATGTGGATCGCCCCGAAAACGCCGAAGAGAAGAAAGACAACATTCATTTCGACATGGCGAAAGCGATTGCGGAAGGGCACATCCACGTTTCCGTGACCGAGAACGTCGCACGCACGGAAGAAGCATCAAAAATGGAAGATTCGGCGAAAAGTAGTGTGGAAAACACCTAATACTATTTCCAGATTCAACTGCGCCATCTGCTTGCGCCTTTTTCGTTCTGGCGTCCGCTCACTCCATTTAGCGTAGCGCTGCTACGCTGCATTTCGTTCCCGTTAGCCAGAACGAAAAATTCGCCGCGCATCTTGGCGCATTTTCATTTGGAAATAGTATAAAATATTCGCCGTTCTCGTTTCTGGCTATTGCGAAAATTTGCGAAAGATGATAGAATAAATTGAACAATGTGTGAAGAAAATTCACCGGCAAGGGTGCGGCGCCGCCTTTCATGACAATACAGAGAAGAGGTCTTGCAGGTATGACGAATCGCGAACAAAAGCTCCTGCCGTCGGCACGGCAGCTGACCTCCGTGCGTCGGACGTCGAACCTGAATTCCTTGACGGGACTGCCAGAGAGGCTGGACTTCTTGCGGCAGGTGCAGCAGCTGTTGACGGAGAAGAAACTGAACGGCTGGTGCGTACTGTCCATCGACATAGAACATTTCAAACTGTTCAATAACTGGTATGGTCAGGTACAGGGGGACGAGCTGCTGCACACAATCGGGCATCAGCTGGCGCAGCTTGCGAAGGAGAACGACTATATCGCCGGGTATTTTGGCGGCGATGACTTTTTCCTGTGTATGCCGGATGATGACAAGCGGGCGCAGGCGGTATATGACCTGATTTTCCACTGCATCGAGGATTATCAGCAGCTTGACGGCTTTCTGCCGCTGCTGGGCATCTGCCCGGTGGATGAGCACTCCGACGATATCAGCGTGCTGTGCAACAATGCGCAGATTGCGTCCGGGGCGGTCAGGGGCAAGCTGAATCACCGCATCTGCCGCTTTTCCGAGCAGATTATGCAGCAGCTGGAAAAGCATCAGCGCCTGCTCAGCGACGTGCGCATCGGCATCCAGCGCGGCGAATTTACGTTCTATCTGCAGCCAAAATGCAACAGCTTGACGGGCAACATCGTCAGCATGGAGGCGCTTGTCCGCTGGAATCACCCGGAAATGGGGCTTGTGTCGCCAAGCAGCTTCATCCCATTGCTGGAAGAAACCGGGCTGGTGACGGATTTAGACCGCTACATTTGGGAGAGTGTCTGCCGCACAATGAGCGGCTGGATTCGCGGCGGAAAGCATGTCGTGCCGATTTCGGTCAACGTGTCCATCACGGATATGAAGGCAATGGACGTTCCTGCGCACTTCCGCGAGATGGTCAGACGCTATGACCTCAAATCGGAGCTGATTCGCGTGGAAATCACCGAGACGGCGTTCGCGGAGAACAGCAATCTCGTGCGCGAAGCCATTGACCGCCTCCACCAGTATGGATTTACTGTGCTGATGGACGACTTCGGCAGCGGCTATTCATCGCTCAATATGCTCAAAGATACGAACGTAGATGTGCTGAAGCTGGACATGAAGTTCATCGAGATGAACGTGGAGAACCGGCAGAAGGGCATCCAAATTGTGGATTCTGTTGTCAATATGGCGCACAAGCTGAATATGACGATTATCGCCGAGGGCGTGGAGACGAAGGAACAGGTCGATATGCTCAAAACGATGAACTGCATCTACGGGCAGGGCTACTATTTCTATCGCCCGCTCCCGGTGAAAGATGCCGAGCGCCTGCTGAGCATCATTGTGCCGGAGGATTACCGAGATATTCAGCGTTTCTCCGGCGTATCGCCGATGCCTGCTGTGCCCAGTCAACAGTGGAACACAACGCCGGAAATTGAGCGCGATGTGATTGCGACGCTGGACAGTGCGTATCTGCTGCTTGCCCGACTGAATCTCAATACGGGCGAATGCCAGCTGCTCAAGCGTACGCCGCCGCTGCCGGATACGCAGATGCTGTTTTCACGTTTCAGCAACGATTTGGTGCGTCATCAGCTGATTCACCCGGAGAATTTGGACGACTACCAGCGGTTTATGTCGCTGGCACACCTGCAGACGGAGATATTCAGTGGGCGGCGGCACATGGACTTCCGCTTCCGCTTGTCTGACGGCAAGCGCTTCAACTGGGTGGAGCTGTCTGTGCTGACCAGCCGCGGCTACACACAGCAGGAGCCGTGGGCACTGCTGTGCATCCGCCGGACGGACGACATGATGAACATGGAAGCCGACCGCCGCTATCAGCGTGAACTGGAATATTACTGCAACTGCGACGCACTGACGGGGATGTTCAACCGCACGAAGTTTGAGAAGGATGTTTCGCGGCTGAACGAGGAGCACCCGGACACCATCGAATGCGTTTACATTGACGTCGTTGGGCTGCACGAAATCAACAACCACTTGGGTCATCAGACAGGCGACAGTATGCTGTGCATGGTGGCAGGCACAGCGCGGAGCTTCTTCCCGAACGGCCAGATTTACCGCATCGGCGGGGACGAGTTTGTTATTATCTGCTGCAACCACAAGCATGACGAGGTGCTGCTGGCAGTGGAAAAACTGCGTATGACGCTGCGAGGCGCGGAGTACGAGATTTCCGTTGGTGTGCAGCAAGGCACGGGGCGAGAGAATGTGCAGAACATCGTCAACCGTGCCGAGGATGCTATGCGCCGCGACAAAGAAGCGTATTATCAGCAGAACGGTCAGGAACGCCGGATGCGCTCACTGAACGAAAAGCTGGAACGCCTGATGCAGGAGAAGCAGGATGCAGACCAGTTCATCCGCGTCATTGCGCCGGAGTACATTGCGGTGTACCTCATCAACTTTGCGCAGGATTCCTTCCGCAAAATCCTGATTCCGGACTTCTTCCGCGACATGCTGGACAAGTGCAACGGCTCGTTCCGCCGCGCGATGCTGGAATATATCCGGCTCTATATAGCCCCGGAGGATCAGGAAGAGTTTGAGTCGCTGACATGCGCGAAGATTGTGCGGGAGCGCCTTGCGAAGGAAGGCACAATTGACGAACATTACAAGCGCAGCGACGGTATGCCGATTCACCTGCGGATTATGGCGTGCGATGGACTAAATAAGGAAGAAAGCATCTGGATATTCGCGAAGGATACGGAGGAAACCTGATTGTAGAAAAAATGCGCATCAGCATGATGAAAACACGGCTGGTGCGCGTTTTTTTACAATTCAGTGATTGCAGTTTGCGCGAAAATGCTGTATAATGTTTGATGGTAAATAATAATGAGGATAGTATTTGGAGGAACGAACTGTGCCACTCAAGCCTGTTTTTGATAAAGCGCCGCTGACGATGCTGACCAGTCAGCCCCTGCGCGCCGGTCAGGTGCGCGTGAACCTGTCTGCCTTGACGCGTCTGTATGCGCAAGTGGAGAGTCGCCGTGAGCCACTGCTGCTGGAAGGCGCGTTCCGTCTGGCGTGCCTTGTGAAGGCGGATGCGATGCAGTCGCCCGCCGCCACGGCGATTCGGGAAGCCGCTGCCGCACAGCGGGAGGATGGCTCTTTTGCGCTGACGATTGAGGACTCGGTGTATGTCCTGCGCGCGGTGTGGGCGCTGTATGAAGCGGAAGCGAAGAAGGAAGATTTGACGGTGCTGCTGCGCTGGTTCCAGTGGGCGGCGAAGCAGTGGGACGACATTGCGGCGGATGAGTACGTCCGCGCGTTCCCGGCGGATTTGCTCGAACTGCTGGAAAAGGTCTACCGTATCACGGGCATTCCTGCCATGCTCAAACTTGCCCGCACTCTGTCCGCCAGCACGATGAACTGGAGCGGCGTCCTGACCGCGACGCCGATTCAGACGCCCGTGAGCAAAGCAGTTTCAGCAGAAGAACTGGACGCCGGTCTGAAGAAGGAAAACGGTGATTTGGAGGGCTACTACACCCGTCTGGCACTGACGACGAATGCGGCGGCACTGGCGGATGGCGCTCGTGCGGCACTGGCGCGCGGCTGGCTCAACGGCTCGGCGACGGAGATGAACGCCGCAAAAACGGGCTGGGAGAAAATCAGCCGCTATCACGGCGCGATATGCGGTGGATTGACCGCAAATCCGATGCTTGCGGGCGGCAATCCAAGCACGGGCATTTTCAATGATACCTTGGGCGCATGGGCGGAAGCGTTTGTGTGCGCAGGTATGGGCGCGCATGCGGTTTGGGCGTGGGATGAACTGGAACGGCTGGTGTTCAATGCGCTTCCGGCGTGCGTGGAGGAAACACGCGTGCAGCTGGTGCAGCGCGTCAACTCGCTGGCGGCGCAGGAGACTCAGCAGGGAAGTTTCGCGCTGACGCTCGGACGCCTTGCGCGCGGCTATGCGCTGGCGATTCAGTCCGCCGTGACCGCGTGGGTGGACGGCTTCGCGGTTAATATGCTGATTCCTGGAAAATACGCCGTCTGTGACAGCAAGATGGTGCTGACTATTGACGCGCAGGGCGAGCGCTACGCCATCAAGATGCACATGAAGAACGATCAGAAGGCGTTTTTCCACATGCGGCTTCCGGCGTGGGCATCGTCGTCCGAAATCCTCGTCAACGGTGCGCCGACGGCGGAATACCGCTTGGTGGACGGCTGCATCGGCATCGAGCGCGTTTGGCACGACGGGGACGAAATCGTCGCCGTGCTGGAACAGCCCGTCATGCGGCACAACAGCGCTTATCATCAGGCGACGTACCTCACACGCGGCCCGCAGGTGTTGGCGCTCTCGGCGGACGGCGATTGGGCATATGCGCTGTGCGGCAATGGCAAAGTGACCGAAAGCGGCGTGACCGCCCCATTTGCGCCGATTGCGTGGAAGAAGGGAAACAATGCCCCGGTGGATGTGCCGGTGCTGCCGGAACTGACGGGCGACATTCGTGCGCTGCCGCTGACACCGTATGCGGATACGCCGGTGCGCGTTGCGCTTTTCCCGCGGGGGGATAAGGCATGACGAGCATCCGCCTTGCCCCGATGGCAGGCATTACAGACTGGCCGTTCCGCCTCCTGTGCTTTGAGCAGGGCTGCGATGTAGCGACGACGGAGATGGTCAGCGCGATGGGCTACCTCTACGCGCCGCGCAACCATCCTGCGACCGTTTCCCTGATTGAACGCCGGGACAGCGAGGGCAAGCTGCTTGTGCAGATTTTCGGCAAAGAGGCGGATTTGATGGCGCGCGCGGCGGAAGAGCTGTCCGCCATGGGGCGCTTCGACGGCGTGGACGTGAACATGGGCTGTCCGGCGCATAAGGTCGCTGCATCCGGCGAGGGAAGCGGGCTGATGCGCACGCCGGAAAACGCAGAAAAAATCCTCCGTGCGGTCTGCAAGGCGAGCCATCTGCCTGTGTCGGTGAAGATGCGCCTTGGCTGGGACGATGAGCATATCAACGTCGTGGACATGGCGAAAATGGCGGAGGACTGCGGCGTGTGCGAAATTGCCGTACACGGTCGGACGCGGATGCAGCAGTACAGCGGTCACGCGGACTGGACGTATGTGCGCAAGGTAAAGGAAGCCGTGCATGTGCCGGTGATTGGCAACGGCGACATTTTCACGGCGGATGACGCCGCCCGCCATTTGGAGGAAAGCGGTGTGGATGGACTGCTGATTGGGCGCGGCGCGCTTGGCAATCCGTGGCTGTTCCGTCAGGTGAAGCAGCGGCTTTCCGGCGAAAATGTGACCGCGCCGACCGTTCAGGAGCGCGTGGAAACCGCCCTGCGCCACTATGATATGCTGCTGCAATGGAAGCCGGAGCGCGTGGCGGTGAACGAAATGCGCAAGCATGTCGGCTGGTACGTCAGCGGAATGCGCGGCGCGGCACAGCTGCGGGCGTCTATCAATCTGGTTGAAGACCCGAACGAAGCAAAAGATATGCTCCGCGCCTTTGCGGAAAGCGCGGAATAATCACCCGCCCTTGCGTGTGTTTCTAAATTCGCCCGGCAGCATTTTCGGCATCTTTTCTTGCACTTCCGCGTCTTCAAACCTCGATTTACCGCCAGTAAACCTTCGGTTTTCATCCTTGAATTGCAAGAAAATCTGCTCGAAACTGCACCGGTCTCATTTTAGAAACACACTCTTAATGAAAGGAACGTGAAGATTCATGCGGAAACTGCACTCGCTGATATCGCTCCTGCTGGTGCTGCTGATGCTTGCACCCTGTGCACTGGCAGATGCGCCGCTGCTGCAAGCCGCGTCGGACTGGAATTTGGCGGATACGCCCCTGTCGGTTACGCTGTCCATCAGCCTTCAAGCACATGCGCCTTTTGATGAGACGCGCACGGCGATGCTTGACCGTGTACTTGCGCCGCTGTCGCTGAATTTGTATGCGGCGGACGGCGAAAGCGGCGTTTCCGTGCTGATGAATGGCAATGAGCTGCTGACGATGGCGCAGAAGGGCGATGCGGTGCAGTTCTCCTGTATGCCGAACGTTTCCTATGCGTCGCTGGACGGGAATGCGCTGGAACTGCTGCTCGGCACGTCTTCAAATTCCATCGACCTGCGCGCTGTTGACGGTACGTTCGAGAAGTGGATTGACGACGGCTGGGTGCTGTCAAACGCGATTTTAGAGCCTTTCGCGGAGTACGGCAAACGCAAGAGCGTCAAGACGACCATCAAGGACATGGGGCTGGCGCGCTCCTGCACGGATTATACCTTCTCCAAGTCGAAGCTGGAGGAAATGCAGCAGACGCTTTTGTCCCTCTGCCCGGAAGGCGATTTGCATGACCTGATTGCGTCGCTGACCTTCTCCGGCACGCAGAAGTTGCGCGTCTATCGCACAGAGGACGAAGTACCGCTGCGTGTGGAGTACAACGGCGTCTGCGGCGTGGATGGCAAGCTGCGCACGGTCAAGCTCGTCTGGCGCACAAAGCGAGAGAACGGCGAAACACGCGATGAAATCACGCTGACATCCCCCGCCAAGAGCGGCACGGACAAGAACACGCTGGATTTTGAGCGTATTATGACCTTTTCCAGCGGCAAAATCACCATGCAGGGCACTTGCTCCTACAAGGTGACGGCGAGCAAGCAGACGACGCAGACCGAGGTCACGTTTGACTTGACGAACCGCTTGGAGAATGACAGCGACAACGTGAGCGGCAGCGTGGCTATCAAGCAGCAGCTGCCGGACGAAGATTACGCCACGAAGCGCACCGTCACGCCGAATATCGTCCTGTCCGGGAACGCAGAAGCGCCGGAAATCAGCGGGACAATCGGCTATCAGGAAGAAAAACGCTACGGAACGACTGAAGAATGCGTGATTACGCTGCGTGCGGCGCGTGCAAGCGAATCCCTGTGGAAGGACACCGCGGCGACGATGGAACTGTCTACGCTCAGCGCGGAGACGCTGCAAAACCTGCGAAGCCAGCTCAGCGGCGCAATTGCGACTGCTATCGTCCGCCCGCTGATTCAGGTTCTCAGCGCGGAGGACGCGGCGTTCTTCTTCTACGAAATGTCGGATGAGGACGTTCAGACCATTCGGCAGGCGGCAGAATCCGCCGTCGAAATCGAATGACACCCGATAAGGAGGGTAAACCCATGCTGAAACGAATCCTGTCTGTCCTGCTCTGCGCGGCGCTGCTGCTTGGCGGCACGGCGCTTGCTGCCAAAGAGGATGACTATACGCTCCCGGAACTGCTCTACCAGCAGTTTGCTGTGCAGGATTACCCCATTCGAGGCTCAGTTGCGGTTACGGCGTCCGGCACGGCGTCGTGGCTGGATTTCCTGCTGCCGTTGACGGCTTCGACGCTGCATGTGCGCCTGCTGAATCTGGAGGACAGCGACGATTTCCAGTATCAGGTGTTTTCGCAGGATGACAGCGGCAGCCAGCAAGGCTTGACGCAGCTGTACCGGGTGGGCGACACGCTCTACCTGCGCACGGATGTGCTGCCAGATGTGCTGCTGTCTATGCCGATGGCGGAATCGGGAAAGAGCAATCCATCGTTCTACTCTGTGCTGGCGGAGATGATGGCGCAGCCTGACATTCTCTGGGAAAGCATGTGGCAACCGGCGCTGGAGGAATATCTGAACGAACTGGAGCTGTGGCTGGCGGATTACGCCGCGGAACCTGACACGATGACTGAAAACGGCGAGCTTGTCATGCGCGTCAGCTATGTGATTCCAGCGGATGACGTGAAAGAACAAACGAAGCTGATGTGGAAGCAAGCGCTCTATGACGAGACGCTGCTGACGCTTTTGCGCCCGATGATGACGGAGGAGCAGCAGGCGGCCTACCTCAATCCGGCGCTGGGCTACTTCTACGATGCCTGCATTGATGCCTTGCCGCTGTCGGGTGATTTGCGCCTGTCACGCAAGTTCTCCGCGCGTGGCGATACGCTGTCCGTGGCGGTGGCGCTGCCCCTGCCGCAGAATGCGTGGGGCTACACGACGCTGACCTTCCGGCAGGAGGGCAGCACGACTGCGCTTGTGCTGAACAGCGCGACGCAGACGCTGACATTCAGCATGGCGTCGGCGGACGGCAACCAGAACGCAATTACGGGCAGCATCAGCAGCGTACCCGCCGCGTTCGTAACGGACGCAAAGACGCTGCAGGCGAAATTCACCCTGACCAGCCAGCATTCCGAAACGCAGGACAGCGACGGCACACGCCATGATGACAGCGCGTGGACGCTGACCATCGAGCCGGACACCGACGGCGCGGAAGCAGCGGATTTGGTGACGTTTGAGCCGATTACGGCGGAACTTTCCCTCCAGTACAGCACCGAAAGCAGAGAAGGCGCGCCGATTCAGCTGCGCGTGATTGCCGCGCTGCACATGGCGGAAGCGGACGTCGGCGTGAAGATGGCACTGCGCACAACGAGCCGCTGGAACGCCCTGACCCTGCCGACGCAGGGCGCGGAGGACGTGACGCGCATGGATACCATGCGCGCTGTGCAGCTGCTGACGACGGCATCGGACAACCTGACGCGGCTGATTGCAGGCGGCAGTGCGCCGGCAGCTACGACCGCGCCGGAACTGCCCACACCTGAACCGAACACGACACCCGTCCCATCGCTGACGGGAGAATAATCAGCAAAATCGCCGCAGTGCATCACAAACTGCGGCGGTTTTTGTCGGAAAAGGAGAAATGCTCATGCGGAATGCGCGCGCACTTCAATGGGTTGCCATCATCCTCGCGGTTTTGTTTGCGCTGTCGCTGCTGCCGGTGATGGCGGTCGCGTTCTACAATCACCCGCGCGCGGACGACTACACCTACGGCGCGGTGCTGCGCAAGGTCATCGACGCAGGACAGGGGCTGCCGGAGGCTGTCGCAGCTATTGCCGCCTACGTCCGGAGCACCTACGCGCGCTGGCAGGGGTCGTTCAGCGCGGTGGTGCTGTTCACGCTTCAGCCGGGCGTGTTTTCCGACAATGCCTATTGGCTGACGACCGCCCTGACGCTCCTGCCGCTGCTGCTTGGCACGGGGATGCTCCTGCGTCAGCTGGGGAAGATGCTCCATGCGCCGCGCGCAACGGTTGTGCTGATTTTCTTGGCGCTCATGACGCTGAGCATCCAGCTTGTGCCGGATTTGAACCAGACGTTTTACTGGTTCAACGGCGGATGCTACTACACGTTCTATTACGCGCTTTCGCTGATGCTGCTGACGGGCACCCTGCGGATTTGCACCGACAGAAAGTGCCGCGTCGGGCGGACTGTGCTGTGCATGGCGCTCGCGTTCTTTATCGGCGGCGGCAACTACACGACCATCCTCGTTACGCTGATTCTGCTGATGCTCCTGCTCCTTGCGCTGCTTGTGCGGAAAAAAACCGCTTGGCGTCAGATATTGCTCGTCATGACCGTGCTGCTGACTGCGTTCGCTATCAACGCCGCCGCGCCCGGCAACCGCGTCCGTGCAGCGACCATCCCGCGCTCGATGGATGCGGTTCCCGCGATTCTCTACTCCTTCGACCGGGCGTGGGTGCGCGTGTCGGGCTGGTTTGGCTGGCCGCAGGGAATTGCCATTGCGCTTTTTGCCCTGCTGATGTGGGATTTCGTCGGGCAGTGCGGGTTGAAATTCCGCTTTCCACTGCTGAAAAGCGCGCTGGCGTATGCCATCTTTTCGGCGCAAATGACGCCGTCGCTTTTTGCAATGGCGAATGTCGGGCCGGGGCGGCAAATCGACATCTACTACTATGCGTATGGCTGGCTGCTGCTTTGCTGGACGTTCCTCTGGGTCGGCTGGCTGCGGAAAAGCCGAATCGGCACGAAAATCGACGCGCCGCTTTCGCATCTGACGCGCCATTCCGCCGGAATCGTCGCCATCCTGTCGCTTGCGCTGGTGCTGACGCTGTCGTCCGCGCATCCGACGGCGGGTGCAGGTCCGACGAGCGTTGCAGCGGCGAAAGCGCTCATCAGCGGCGAGGCGCGGACGTATCATCAGCAGTACACCGAAATCCTCCAAACGCTGCGTCAGCCCGGCGAGATTTGCGAAAGCCCGGATGTTGTGGTCTGTCCGGCGTTCCTGAACCCGCTGGGGCTGGCGGATGAGGGGCAGTCGGGTTACTGGGTGAATCAGGCGCTGGCAAACTATTTCGGGCATCAGCAGGTCATCCGCATTGAACAAACGCCATAAAGAAAGGGGACTGCCCGCGATGGACAGCCCCCCATTTTTATGCCTGTGGGAAAATGCGTTTGTTAACGAAGAAAAACACCACCGCGGAAATCGTGCCGTTGAAGAAGAGCGTGCCGAGCGTGTACACCCAATCCGGCACGAACTTCGCCGCTACCGCGACCCAGACGCAGTTAATCGAGTTCACCAGGCAAGTAATCACGATGAATGCAAGCGCATACAGCAGTACTTGCCGCGCGAGATGCCCTTTGGCGCGGAAAACGTACTTGCGCTGAAGCGGAAAGTTCACGCATTCGCCAAGCACCATCGCCGTCATGTATGCGCACAGGTACGGCAGCCCGCCGTGCGCCGTGTCGTAGCCGAAGATGTTCCAGCGGAAGGTTTCGCCCAGCAGCGTCATTTCGATGCCGGGCCAGCCGAAGTCGCGCATTGGCAGAAAGGCGAATGCGCGCGGCAGAAAGAGCAGCAGCACATATTTCAGCACTGTCACGACGCCGGAGACAATCAGGTACAGCCCGCCCTCGCGCAGCCAAGCCGGGCAGCGGGATGAATGCGGCTGGCTTGTGTCCGCCATGAAAAGCCTCCTCAGCGATAGATTTTCCGCTCGTGAACGTCCTCAATGCCGGAAAGACGGTGGAAGAACGTGTTGATGATGTCGCGCCATTCACGGGCGTTGTGCAGCTGCCGCTCGATGCGCTCATCTACTAAAGCACGGTCAAAATCGGGCAGCGGCAGCGCTTTCAGGATGCTCGCGGCGCGCTCCACCCATTCATAGCCCTCAAAATGGTCGTCGTAAATTCGCTGGATCAGCGTCCGCCCGTCGCGCATCTTGAAGGTGTACGGCAAGCGGTGGAAGAAGAGCAGCAGCTCATCCGGGCAGGTCTGCGTCGATTCAAAGCGGCGGCGCAGTGCTTCCGGGTATTGCAGAACATAGCCTGTGCCGTCCGCCGTGCGGTCGATGCCGATGGCGTTGCGGTCGGCCTTGTGGTAAGTGCCCCACGCCTGATACTCGTATCCGTCGGGACTCGGCCCGTAGTGCTGGTTCGGCGTGACCATCCAGCAGATGCCAAGCGGTGCGGTATACTGCTCATAGGCGTGGCGGCTGCCCAGCAGCACATCCGCCAGCGCGTTCTCATCATCCGGCGCAAAACGATAGGTGAGGCGAATCCAGCGGTGGATGATATCGTCCGGCTGGCAGGCATCGGGATCCCACGCCAGCGCGCCATATGCAAAGAAATTCAGCGCCGCGAAGGGATGCCCGGTCATGCACGCGTCATTGCCGAGGTTCGACACCGCCGCCATCGCCATAATGCTGTTGCGCGGCATGTCCGCAAAGAGCTCCTGCCACATTACCGGCATGGCGAAAATGTCAATCTGCTGACCCGTGTACTCCTGCGCCAGCTGCCATTCCAGCGCCAGTTTCGTTTGGGGCATTGCCAGCAGGGTCGGGGAAATCGGTTCGCGGACTTGGAAGTCGAACGGCCCGTTCTTGACCTGCAGAATCACGTTGTCGTCGAACTGCCCATCCAGATAGACGTAATGCTCATACGCTGCCTTCGGACGGTCGGTCTTTTCGTCGCGCCAGTCCTGCTGACAGTTGTAGACGAAACAGCGCCAGACCAGCATTCCGCCGAACGGTTTGAGCGCCCGCGCCAGCATGTTTGCGCCTTCCGCGTGGTTGCGCCCGTAGGTGAACGGCCCCGGACGATGTTCGCTGTCCGCCTTGACGAGGAAGCCCGCCAGATCGGGAATCGCAGCGTACACCACTTCCGCCTGATGCTTCCACCACGCCTGCACGCGTTCATCCAGCGGATCAGCCGTCGGGATGCCGTGGCGCATCGGCTGCGAATAGTCGATGGAAACCATCAGCCGCACGCCGAACGGGCGGAAAATCGCCGCCAGCTTCGCCAGATCCGGCAGATCGTCCTCAATCAGCAGCTGTGCCGGGTCGTGCACGTTGACGTTGTTGATGCACAGCACGTTCAGCCCGACGGACGCCAGCATACGCCCCAGCTGCCGCATCCGCGCGGGGTCGTAGGCCAGCTTGCCGCCCTGGAAGAACAGACTGCGCCCGGAATATCCGCGCTCGACGTTGCCGTCGGCGTTGTCCCAGCAGTTAATCATGCGCAGCGCGTACTGCGGCGCAGAGGAATGATCCTCCGGCAATGCCGAACCCGACGCGAGCGCCATCAGCAGCCAGTAAGCGCCATACAGCAGCCCGGTTTTGCCACCGAAAATCGTCACGGCGTCGCCTTTGCGCACGGCATGGAACCCTTCGCCCAGCGAATCATCCTCGGCAAGCGAAACGTGCAGGTTCGGGGAGAGCGTCGGCAGTGCCTGCGCAAGCTCGAACGCGGCGACTTCGCGCGGGGACGCAAAATCGGCGGGAACATCAGCCGGTAAAAACGGAAGCCACGAAAGCCATTGATTTGCCATAGACAGGATACCTCCTGTAACGTATTTTACAAAAAGTATAGCATATTTCGCCGACTTGCACAACCCAAAACCAGAAAAGAGGAAGAAATTTGGCGAAAAGTTGACTGGGTGACAGGAAAAACACAACTGTGCGTCGAATTGTGCAAAAAACGCCGTTTTTTCAGGCGGCAAGATGGAAAGGATGAGCCGAAAATGGCCTTTACGGTTCACGCGGTGATGCCGGGAGTGTGGCATATTGTGGACTGCATGGGCGTCTGCATGACGCTGCTGGAGGGCGAAAACGCCGCCATGCTGGTTGACACGGGCTATGGCATTGAGGATGTGGCGGACTTCATGCGCCACATGACGGATTTACCGCTGACGGTGTTCCTGACGCACAACCACCATGACCACGCGATGGGGGCACGCTGCTTCCCGGAAACGTACATGCTGGAAGCGGATATGGCGGACTGGCGCATGTTCACGAACGACGAGATGCGCCGTCGGGTGCTGACGCAGGCAATCGGGAAGAACCTGCCGGTGGATGAAAAAACGTTTCTCGCGGGCGAAATTCCATTGCCGAAGGTGATGAAGCCCGGTGTGATTGACTTGGGCGGATTAACAGCGGAAATCATCGAAGCGCCGGGGCACACGCCCGGTTCGGCGGTGGTGTATGTGCCGGAGCGGAAGCTGCTGCTGTCCGGCGACGACTGGAACCCCTGCACATGGCTCTTCTTCCCGCAGGCGCTGGGGCTTCGGGAGTACCGCAGCAACATGCGCGGCATTCAGCAGCTGCCGTTTGAGAAAGTCCTCTGTCCGCACCGGGAGGCGCTCTATGACCGCTGGATGTTCGACGACTTCTTCAACGCCTTGACGGATGGCAACCTCCGCGCGGCGGAACCGGTCAATATCGCGCCGTATGAGCAGATTGATACCTGTCAGGCGACGCTGCCGCATGATCAAGTGCTCGTATTCGACTGGGCAAAATCAGGACTGTAAGGAGAAAAAATACCATGAAACAGGATTCCATCCGCATAGCGGCGGATAGTCAGGCGAAGTTCAACAACAACACCGCGTTCTGCATCGGCACGGGACGCATGGGGCTGGCGCTCCAGCAGGAGTATCAGCAGCAGCTGGCGATGGCGCAGGCGGAATGCGCGTTCACGCACATCCGCGGTCACGGGCTGTTCAGCGACGATATGGCGATTTACCAGCCGTATCAGGATGCGGAAGGAAATTGGCACGAGGGCTACAATTTCACCTACCTTGACCGCGTGATGGATGATTACCGCGCGCAGGGGCTGAAGCCGTTCCTTGAATTGGGATTCATGCCGGAAAAAATGGCGAGCGGCACGCAGACCATCTTTTATTGGAAGGGCAACGTTACGCCGCCGCAGGACGACGCAAAGTGGACGGCGATGGTTCAGGCGACGCTTGCACATTTGGCGGAGCGCTACGGGAAAGATGAAGTGTCCACTTGGCCGTGCGAGGTGTGGAACGAGCCGAACCTGTCAGGTTTCTGGGAAAATGCGGATGAAGAGAAGTATCATCACCTGTATGCGGTGACGGCGAAGGCAGTTAAGGAAGTGCTGCCGGACATGCGCGTCGGCGGCCCGGCAATCTGCGGCGGCGCGAGGTCGCAGGACTGGGTGCGCAATTTCCTGCGATTCTGCAAGGAGAATCAGCTGCCGCTGGATTTCGTGTCGCGCCACGCCTACATGGGCGAAACGCCGGAACACCGCGGGCGCTATCTCTACCATACAATGCGCACGGTGGACAGCCTCCTCGCTGAAATGCAGGAGACGCGCGACATTATCGACAGTTTCCCGGAATACCGCGGGATGGAGATGCACATCACCGAGTTCAACACGTCGTACAACCCGTTCTGCCCGATTCATGACACGAACCTGAATGCGGCGTACATGGCGGGTGTGCTGGCGCGGATGGGCGATGTGGCGGCGTCGTATTCCTACTGGACGTTCGGGGATGTGTTCGAGGAGCAGGGCGTGCCGCCGATGCCCTTCCACGGTGGATTCGGCTTGATTGCCAACGGGCAGATTGCCAAGCCGACGCTGTGGAGCTTCGCGTTCTTCTCCCATCTGCACGGAACGCCGGTGCACCGCGATGAACACAGCGTGATTGTCCGCAAGGACGACGGCTCGTATGAAGGCGTGCTGTGGAATCTCTGCCGCACCGACCGCGACGAGCTGACCGTGACGATTGCCCTGCCTGCGGGCGGCGAACAGACGCTGACGACGGAGACGGTGGATGAAGTGACGTGCAATCCGCTGAAAGCATGGCACGATTTGGGGGAACCGCGCTCACTGACGGCAAATCAGCTGCGTCTTTTGCGTCAGGCGGGTCAGCCGGCGGCGGATACGGCGGTGCTTGCGGCGGAAAACGGCGAATGCACGCTGCAAATGACCTTGCGGCAGAACGCCGTCGTGCGCTTTACACTGTCTGCCAGAAATCAACAGGGCGATTACGGCTACGACTACACCTGGTATCAGCAGCACAGCTGAAATTTGCCCTTGACAACCATGCCCAAATGACGCTATAATATCCTCTGCAATGATGGAAAGAGTACCGGGGATGGATGCGCAAAGAGAGCTGCGGCAGGTGAGAAGCAGCCGGGACATCCGCGGGAACATGGCTCCGGAGCATCACGCGCCTGAACGCCTTTGGGGTGAAGTAGGGTGCGGCGGGTCGCGCCGTTATCCGCAGGATGAGTGATAAATCAGGGTGGCAACGCGGAAAATTCTCCGCCCCTCGGCAAAAAATGCGGGAGGGGCGGTTTTTTTAGGGAATTTTGATGAAATAAGGTAGTCAGATGGTGGATGAATTTTTCGTCAGATGCAATTGAAAAAATTGAAGGTTTACTGGGCGTAAATCGAGATTTTTTCAAGCCGCAGATGGCGGAAAAGGCATTCGCCAGATGGCTGCCGAATGAGTCAAAATTTCCTATACGTCTCCCTCAAAAGAAATTGGAGGAATGAACTCATGTGTGAATCGTGCAAGAAGCCGTTTTACATCACCACGCCCATTTACTACCCCAGCAGCAACCTGCACATCGGTCACGCCTACTGCTCCACGGCGGCGGACTCGATGGCGCGCTTCAAGAAGCTGACGGGCTATGACGTCTATTTCCTGACCGGTACGGACGAGCATGGCCAGAAGATTGAGCGCAAGGCAAAGGAACAGGGCGTCACGCCGAAGGAGTATGTGGACAAGATTGTCGCGGGCATCAAGGATCTGTGGAAGCTGATGGACATTGATTACAGCGACTTCATCCGCACGACCGATGACCGCCACGTCAAGTGCGTGCAGAAGATTTTCAAGCAGCTGTACGATCAGGGCGACATCTACAAGTCTGAATACGAGGGCTGGTACTGCACGCCCTGCGAATCCTTCTGGACGGAATTGCAGCTCAAGGACGGCTGCTGCCCGGACTGCGG
>OGYN01000396.1_pt1 | contig 41654 bp, 29 predicted proteins | sample 1576551 | NCBI WGS metagenome assembly OGYN01 (sample SAMEA3541589, study PRJEB24748) | human gut metagenome | biome: human gut; feature: human-associated habitat; material: faeces | place: China | collected 2012 | reverse complement strand
CATGCTCCGGGAGTTCGTGGATTTTGCCAATGTATTTAACTAACTTTCCATTTACTTCAGTACCACTTTATCCAGATGCCAGATCTCATCCACATACTGCTGGATGGTTCTGTCGGAGGTAAACTTGCCAGAGCATGCCACATTGAGGATAGCGCTCTTAGCCCAGTTGTCTTCGTCGCGGTAAGCGGCTTCTACTCTCTTCTGTGCCTCTGCGTAGGACTTGAAGTCCTTGAGGATGAAGTAGGTGTCTGCCTTGGCGGTGCACTGGGTATTCAGCAGAGAGTTGTACAGCGGACGGAACAGTTCGGGATCTCCCGGTGCAAAGGTTCCGTTGATCAGCTGCATCAGTACCTTGCGGACATCCTGATCGTTGTTGAATATCTCCATGGGATCATATCCGCCATGGTTCTCATAGTTGATAACTTCCTGTGCGGACAGACCGAAGATGAATGCATTCTCCTCGCCCACTTCTTCTACAATCTCCACATTGGCACCGTCCATGGTTCCCAGAGTCAGGGCACCGTTCAGCATGAACTTCATGTTACCGGTACCGGACGCTTCCTTACTTGCGGTAGAAATCTGCTCGGAGACATCTGCTGCCGCAAAGATGATCTCTGCGTTGGATACGTTATAGTTCTCGATAAATACAACCTTGATCTTGCCATTGATGGCGGGATCGTTGTTCACCACATCCGCTACGGAGTTGATCAGCTTGATGGTCAGCTTTGCGTTACGGTAACCGGCTGCTGCCTTCGCGCCGAAGATAAAGGTTCTGGGGTAGAAATCCAGTTCCGGATGCTCCTTCAGTTCGTTATACAGGTGCATTACATGCAGAATATTGAGCAGCTGTCTCTTGTACTCATGCAGACGCTTTACCTGTACATCGAAGATGGATCTGGGATCTACTTCGATACCGTTGTGCTCCAGAATATATTTTGCCAGACGTACTTTATTCTGGTACTTAATGTTCATGAATTCCTGCTGTGCCTTTTTGTCATCCGCATATACCTTCAGGCGGGAGATCTGCGGCAGATCGGTGATCCAGTCGTCACCTACGTGAGCCGTTACCCAGTCAGCTAACAGCGGGTTCGCATGCAGCAGGAAACGTCTCTGGGTGATACCGTTGGTCTTATTGTTGAAGCGCTCCGGGAACATCTCGTAGAAGTCCTTCAGTTCCTGCTTCTCCAGGATCTCGGTATGCAGTCTTGCCACGCCGTTGACTGAGTAACCGGAAACGATAGCCATATTTGCCATCTTCACCTGTCCATCATAGATGATGGCCATCTTGCGGATCTTCTCCTGTACATCCACGCCGGGTACATTGCTGTACTTCTGCTGGATATCCAGAACGAATCTGCGGTTGATCTCCTCTACGATCTGGTAGATTCTGGGAAGCAGTCTGGAGAACAGTTCGATGGGCCATTTCTCCAATGCTTCCGCCATAATGGTATGGTTGGTGTAAGCGCAGGTCTTGGTGGTGATCTCCCATGCTTCTTCCCAGGTCAGATAATAATCATCCATCAGCACACGCATCAGCTCTGCGATTGCTACAGTAGGATGGGTATCGTTCAGCTGGAACGTAACCTTCTCATAGAATTTATGGATATCGTCATGCTTTCTCATGTACTTCTCTACAGCTTCCTGTACGGAGGCGGAAATGAAGAAATACTGCTGCTTCAGACGCAGCTCCTTACCTGCATAGTGATTGTCGTTGGGATACAGAACCTCTACGATATTACGTGCCAGGTTCTCCTGCTCTACCGCCTTCTGGTAGTCACCCTTGTCAAAGGAATCCAGCTGGAAGCACTCTACAGGCTCCGCATCCCAGATACGCAGGGTGTTTACAATGCCATTGCCATAACCCACGATGGGGAAATCAAACGGAACCGCCTTAACGGACTGATAGCCCTCCTGGGTAAATACGTTTCTGCCATTCTCGTCGGTATGAACGCTTACATAGCCGCCGAATTTAACCATTTTCGCATACTCAGGTCTGCGCAGTTCAAAAGGATTGCCGTTCATCAGCCAGTTATCGGGAACCTCTACCTGATAACCGTCGCGGATTTCCTGCTTGAACATGCCATAACGATAACGGATACCGCAGCCGTATGCGGGATATCCCAGCGTTGCCAGGGAATCCAGGAAACATGCTGCCAGACGTCCCAGACCACCGTTACCCAGTGCTGCATCCGGCTCCTGGTCTTCGATCAGGTTCAGATCCAGTCCCAGTTCTTCCAAAGCTTCTGCTACGGGCTTATATGCCTTTAAGTTGATCAGGTTATTACCCAGTGCTCTTCCCATCAGGAACTCCATGGACATGTAGTAGACCATCTTGGGATCTTCCTTCTCATATGCCTTCTGGGTCTCCATCCAGTTCTCTACGATACGATCCTTGATCGCATAAGATACTGCCTGGAAGATCTGCTGTGCATCTGCTTCTTCCAGATTCTTACGATACAGGGTGCGCACATTATATTCCACACTTCTCTTGAAGAGCTCCTTGTCGAACTCTTTTGCCTTTACCGGCTTCTCGCTGGCTGCTACTGATTTTTTCACCTGTGTTCTCCTCTCCATTGCCTCTCCGGTACTGTACTCTTCTCAAGATATTCCGCACCGGATAGCGTTATGATTTCATCCATATTCTTAACCAAATACAGGTAATATTATAACAAACTTCCATGCGCATTCCAACTGTTTTCGCCGGTTTTCGTAAGTTTCGTAAATGTTTTTGCAAAACAAAAAAGATTCCGCGGTCCTCCCCGTTGGGAAAACCACAGAATCTCTTTATTCCGGCATTTTATTGCAGAACTTTTATACTCTCTCCACAGCGATCACTGCGTTCTCGCCGTTGATATTCCATTCCTTCGATACGCCGTATTCCATACCGCTTGTCAGTTCATCAGCCAGAACCTTGCCGCTGATGGCTTCTTTGTTCTTCCGGGCGATCTCGGACAGCTTATCGTTGCCATTGATGGATACGCGGATGTGATCGGTCACTTCGAAGCCGCTCTCCTTACGCATGGTCTGGATCTTGCTGATGATCTCGTATACGAAGCCTTCCTCTACCAGTTCCGGTGTCAGGTTGGTATCCAGGACAACGGTCATCCGATTGTCCTCCTGAGATACATAGCCTTCCTTCTGTGCCATGTCGATCAGCAGATCGTCCTTGGTCAGTTCCACAGCCACACCGTCTACATCGAACTTTAATGCGCCGTCTGCATTCAGCTCATCCATTGCTGCATTGCCATCGAGTGCTGCAAGGTGCTTCTGGATGCCGCCCAACTGTTTGCCATACTTGGGTCCTACGGTACGCAGCTGGGGTTTGAAGGTGTAAGAGGTAAAGTCACGTACGTCATCGGTAAATACAACTTCCTTGACGTTCAACTCATCCTCGATGATCTCCTGGTAGAACTCACTTAAGGTGAAGTCTGACTTGATATACATTCTGCTGATCGGCTGACGATTCTTGATGGCAGCCTCGTTACGGCATGCACGACCCATAACTACAGCATCCAGTACATCTTCCATATCCTCTTCCAACTTCTTGTCGATGTGATCCTTGTTCACTACCGGGAAGTCACACAGATGGATACTCTCGGGTGCATTTGCATCGTTGCTTCTTACCAGGTTCTGGTAAATATCCTCTGTCATGAAGGGGATCATGGGTGCGGCTGCCTTACAGATGGTCACCAGTGCGGTGTACAGCGTCATGTAGGCATTGATCTTATCCTGCTCCATACCCTTTGCCCAGAAACGCTCACGGCTGCGTCTTACATACCAGTTACTCATCTCATCGACGAAGTCCTGCAGCGCCTTGGCAGCCTCGGGGATACGGTACTGGTCCAGATTGCTGTCTACTTCTGCAACGGTAGAGTTCAGTTTGGACAGCAGCCACTTATCCATTACGGGCAGTTTGTCGTATTCCAGTGTATATTTGGAAGCGTCAAAATTATCAATATTTGCATACAGTACGAAGAATGCGTAGGTGTTCCACAGGGTACCCATGAATTTACGCTGTCCTTCCTGTACGGCTTTGCCGGAGAATCTCTTCGGCAGCCAGGGTGCGGAACTGGTGTAGAAATACCAACGGATGGCATCTGCACCGTAGGTCTCCAGTGCGTTGAAAGGATCTACCGCATTGCCCTTACTCTTACTCATCTTCTGACCGTTCTCATCCTGTACATGGCCCATAACGATAACGTTCTTGTAAGGAGCCTTATTGAAGAGCAGAGTAGATTCTGCCAGCAGAGAGTAGAACCATCCACGGGTCTGGTCCACTGCCTCGGAGATAAAGTCAGCGGGGAACTGCTGCTCGAACAGATCCTTGTTTTCAAACGGATAATGATGCTGTGCAAAAGGCATTGCTCCGGAGTCGAACCAGCAGTCGATTACCTCGGGAACACGCTTCATCTGCTTGCCGCACTCGGGGCAGGTGATGGTGATCTCGTCGATATAAGGACGATGGAATTCTACGGTCTTCGCCTTCTCATTGCCGCTCATCTTGTACAGCTCTTCACGGCTGCCGATGGAATGCTGGTGTCCGCATTCGCACTCCCAGATATTTAACGGAGTACCCCAGTAACGGTTACGGGATACACCCCAGTCCTGAATATTCTCCAGCCAGTTGCCGAAACGTCCCTCACCGATGGAAGCGGGGATCCAGTTGATGGTCTTATTATTACGTACCAGATCATCCTTCACAGCGGTCATCTTGATGAACCAGGACTCTCTTGCATAATAGATCAGCGGAGTGTCACATCTCCAGCAGAAAGGATAATCATGCTCGAACTTCGGTGCATCGAACAGCTTGCCCTCTGCATCCAGATCCTTAAGTACCAGAGGATCTGCATCTTTTACGAATTTTCCGGCATAAGGGGTCTCTGCGGTCAGATCACCCTTGCCGTCTACGAACTGTACGAAGGGCAGCTCGTAATTACGTCCGATACGGCTGTCGTCTTCACCGAAAGCCGGTGCGATATGAACGATACCGGTACCGTCGGTCATGGTTACATAACCGTCGCAGGTTACGAAATGTGCCTTTTTCTTCTGCTTCTTGGCGGCATCTCCCGCACACTTGTACAGAGGCTCATACTCCTTGTACTCCAGATCCTTACCAACATAAGTCTCCAGTACTTCGTAAGCATCCTTGCCCTCTTCTGCCAGGCGGCCCAGAACCTTGTCTGCCAGTGCCTTTGCAATATAATAGGTATAACCGTCGGCGGCCTTCACCTTCAGGTAAGTCTCCTCCGGGTTCACACACAGTGCCACGTTGGAAGGAAGAGTCCAGGGGGTGGTGGTCCATGCCAGGAAATATGCATCCTCACCCTTTACCTTGAAACGTACGATAGCGGAACGCTCTTTGACTGCCTTATAGCCCTGTGCCACTTCGTGGCTGGACAGCGGGGTTCCGCAGCGAGGGCAATAGGGAACGATCTTGAAGCCCTTGTACAGAAGTCCCTTATCCCAAATGGTCTTCAGTGCCCACCATTCGGACTCGATGAAGTTGTCATCGTAGGTAACATAAGGGTTATCCATGTCAGCCCAGAAACCAACGGTACGGGAGAAATCTTCCCACATTCCCTTGTATTTCCAGACGCTCTCTTTACATTTGTCGATAAAAGGTGCCAGACCGTATTCCTCGATCTGCTCCTTACCATCCAGACCCAGCAGCTTCTCAACTTCCAGCTCTACGGGAAGTCCGTGGGTATCCCAGCCTGCCTTACGGGGAACCATATATCCCTTCATGGTACGGTATCTGGGGATCATATCCTTGATGGTACGGGTCTCTACATGACCGATGTGGGGCTTACCGTTGGCGGTAGGCGGTCCGTCGTAGAAGGTATAGGTCTCGCCTTCCTTACGGTGTTCCATACTTTTTTTGAAAATGTTGTTGTCTTCCCAGAATTTCTCGACAGCTTTCTCACGGTCTACGAAATTCAGGCTTGTGGGTACCTGCTTGTACATAGTGCGCTTCCTTTCTTAAAAAAAATGGCTCCGTCCCGTAACAGGACGAAGCTCATGCATTCGTTAACCACCTCTTACAACATACTTCCCATACGATTCCACATGTGTCATCTCACAGGAGTGATATGCTTCCCGGTAACGGCGGGATTCCGTTCAGAACTACTGACCTGGGCTTTTGTTCTGACAGCTCAGAAGTGATTTTCACTTTTTCCCTACTCGCACCGGTCTCTCACCATCACCGGCTCGCTTTGCCTTTCTGCGGAAAAGTTACTCTCTTCGTCAATGCATTTTTGATATACCGCTATTATATATCTCATTTTTTTGCGTTGTCAAGCCGGATGTTATGATTTGCTTAGAAAGCTTTTCTTTCTTGCTTTTCCGACATTTATTTCATATAATTATTTTAAGACTGATATGTGTACCGATCTTACCGGAAAGGGCAGGGAATTCTATGGAAAATACGCAAAATACGCCGAAAAGAAGCGGCGGTAAAATATCATATACTCTGCAGGCGATCGGCCTGATTCCCCTGCTGGCGCTGGGGATCGTCATGTTATTTTTCACTTCCCAATGGTTCACAAAAACTATGTATCAGGAAGTGGAACGTGAATTGTATGATGCCACAAAAAGTGCCACTACACTTCTGAACGCTGCCTATCCCGGCGATTACCGGCTGGAAGGTGATGTTGCCTACCTTCTGTATAAGGGCGATGTAGATATCACCCGTGAATATTCTCTATTTGATCAATTCAAAGAGGATACCGGACTGGACATCACCCTGTTCTACCAGGATACCCGCATTCTGACGACTCTGTATAACGCCCAGGGTGACCGCATTGTCGGCTCCGGTGCTCCGGATGTGGTGATCCGTGATGTCCTGAATACCGGTGAAGATCATTTTTATATCAACACTCTGATCAATGGAAAGACTTATTTTTCCTATTATAGTCCTGTCCGCAATCAGGACGGCAGCATAGTTGGCATGCTTTTTATAGGAAAATCCAGTGCCGCCGTATCTCAAGCCATTCAACGTTATGTCTATCCGCTGACATGGCTGATCATCGGTTTTGTGGCTCTCGTGGCTGTCTGCATCTATTTTTACACCAGAAGATTCGTGGCTGTATTACTCCATATTCACAGCTTCCTGTCAGAGGTAGCCTCCGGGAATCTGAACGCCACACTGGATCATTCCGTAACAAAACGCAGTGATGAATTAGGTGATATCGGTCGCTGTGCCCTGTCCATGCAGCGCTCTCTTCGTACCATGATCGAGCAGGATGCCCTGACCGAGCTGTACAACCGACGCAGCGGGGAAAAAAAGCTGCGCCAGATCTTCGAGGAAGCCCAATCCTTCCGCCATTCTTTTGCGCTCGCCATCGGAGATATTGACTTTTTCAAAAAGGTTAATGATACCTACGGTCACGAATGTGGGGATGCCGTACTGAAAAATGTCTCTGCCCTGCTGAAGCAGCATATGTGGCGCCGTGGCTTTGCCGCGCGTTGGGGTGGTGAGGAATTTCTACTGGTATTTGAAAATGTAGATCTTGCAGAAGCACGGAAACAGCTGGATCTTCTCATGGACAAAATTCACGAACTGGATACACTCTACGAAGGGCAACACGTGAAGATAAATATGACCTTCGGACTGGTCTGTGAGTCTGACAAAGATGTTCATACATTATTAAAAGAAGCTGATGAGAAATTATATATCGGTAAGACAAACGGTCGTAACCAGGTGATATCTTAACCCGGTTACGACCGTTTTTTATTTGTTTCTGATCTTGTTATCTTTAACCTTGCAGGCATTCCGGATTCAACAGGAAATCATAAATATTGATTGTCAGAATACCATATTCATCATAATATGGCTGCACAATATCTTTTGTAATGACAATTTTTTTAAAAGAGTCATCAATCTTCCGGAACGGTCGGATTTCCTGCGTCCGCTTTGTTTCATCCGGAAGAGAATATGCCGATTGAATGTAATATCTGGCAGAACCAAGATTGCAGACAAAATCCACTTCCAGCTGCCTGCGGTTTACCTTTCCTTCCAAATCTTTTTCTGCGATAGGGACAACACCTACATCCACACTATATCCCCGCATCCGGAGTTCGTTATAGATTACATTTTCCATGGAATGTGTCTGCTCCAACTGCCGGAAATTAATTCTGGCATTCCGAAGCCCCAAATCAGAAAAATAATATTTCTTAGGAGTCTCTATATATGACTTTCCCTTAATATCATAACGCTGTGCTGACTCTATCAAAAAAGAATCTTCAAAGTAATCCAAATATTTCTTTATGGTTGCAGAAGTAATTTTAGATTTCTTCACGGTTTTAAAAGTGTTCTTTAGTTTTTCCGGATTGGTCAACGAACCGATCGCAGAGGAAAGAATATTTAGCAGATCTTCCAATTCCCCAATATTCTTTATACGATTCCGTTTCGTAATATCACGGATATAAATTTCGTTAAATAAATTCTGCAGCGCTGTTGCCTTATCCCCGGCACCATCCCGCAGAACCACTAATGGAATTCCACCGTAAAGCATATATTCAGATAACCCGGTATATTTATCTCCGTTATAAACAGACATAAATTCAGCAAAGCTGAGAGGGTACATATGAATTTCATCACCCCTGCCTGCAAATTCCGTAGCAATATCCTTTGACAACAGTTTTGCGTTACTTCCCGTCACAAACACATCAATATTCTCTTTGCGAAGATATCCATTCAAAACAGCCTCAAAACAATCCAGCATCTGAATTTCATCCAACAGCAGATAATATATTCCCTCTCCTGTAGTTTTCGACCGAATATATGCCATAAATTTCTCCGGATCCACACCCCGCTTTTCCTTTTCGATCTGAATAAGACTTTCACCGATCAGGTAAAGATCATCCGCAGAATCAAAGGCAAACCGTATGATATGGTCTGCTTTCACACCGGAATCTAACAAATGATGATAGAAAATGTTATTCAGCAGATAAGACTTACCACATCTTCGAATACCGGTAATCACCTTGATTAATCCATTGCTCTTTCTTTTTATTAACTTTTCCAAATAGAAATCTCTGCGAATATCCATATATTTTCTCCCTGGAATAGATTTTTGCAACTGGTTGCACTTTTCTATTCTATTATATGGATAATTTAACTGAAAATCAATATACTTGCTTCATTTTTGGAAAAGATTTTTGCAACTGGTTGCACTTTTCTATTTCAAATTGTAAATAAACAAAGTAATTATTTATTGTTCCATCTGTCTGCCCAGGAAGCCCGCCGCAGACAGAGCCAGTTTCTGCTCCACTTCCCCCATTTTGCTCTTCCCGTCATTTTCCAACAGGATCACACTTCCGATGATGTCCCCTTCGCAGATGATCGGCGTGATCAGCTGCCAGGCATAGTCCACGGCAATGTCTTCCGCAATGTTGACATAGTTGCGGTCTCCTTTTGCGGCAATCACAGTCTCTCTATTATTGACCTTCTCTTCCAGTTGACGGCTCACGGATTTATTTAACAGTTGCTTACAGCCTCCTGAGACGGCGATGAACTGGTCTCTGTCCGCGATCAGTGTGGCATGTCCCGACACCTGTGCCAGGCTCTCCGCATACTGTTTGGCAAATGTGGTCATCTCTCCGATAGGGGAATATTTTTTCAGGATGACCTGCCCCTCTCTGTCGGTGAAGATCTCCAGCGGATCACTCTCTCTGATGTGTAACGTGCGGCGGATCTCCTTCGGGATCACGATGCGTCCCAGGTCATCTATTCTTCTTACAATTCCAGTTGCTTTCATCATTTTTTCCTCCATGACATATTGCGTAAGATAAATCATCATCTCGCATTACTAATCATTAACGTTGCAGTTAGTATGCGAAATGCAGGAAAAAATATACTTTAAATTGCCAGATACACCGTCATTCAGCAGTGCCATTACTGGCTTATATTTATAGCAGTTCTGTATTTTTCCTCAGAATTATTGTTTTATATTAAAATTAAAATGCATCCATTCAATTTTCACTCTTGCATTATCGAATTTTTCAATTCTCAATCAGACTATTTCGTACTGTATTTTCCTTATTTCTATGTTACACTTATTCTGTTTACGACAATTTTTTATGGGAGAGTTTAAACTATGAATCACAAAAATAATAACAGAAGTTCATTTTCCGGCAAGATCGGCTTCGTTCTGTCGGCTGCCGGAGCATCCGTAGGCTTAGGCAATATCTGGCGTTTCCCGTATCTGGCAGCCAAATACGGCGGCGGTATCTTCCTGTTGATCTATATTATCCTGGCGCTTACCTTCGGTTATAGCATGATCGTGGCAGAGACTTCACTGGGACGCATGACAGGTAAAAGCCCCGTGGGTGCCTTTCATACCTTTGGGAAGTCCAAATGGCTGTCCTTCGGTGGATGGATCAACGCTATTATTCCTATTCTGATCGTTCCTTATTATTCCGTCATTGGTGGATGGGTGATCAAGTATCTGGTGGAATATGCCAAGGGTCACGGACATGATCTGGCAGCGGACGGTTATTTTTCCACGTTTATTTCCAATGGTGTCTCTACAGAGCTGTGCTTTATCGTATTCACTCTGTGTACTCTGGGCATCATCTACGCCGGTGTCCGCAACGGTATCGAGCGTGTATCCCGCATTATGATGCCGATCCTGGTAGTGCTCTCTGTGGTCATCACAGTCTATTCCGTTACCAGACCGGGAGCCCTGAGCGGTGTGAAGTATTTCCTGATCCCGAATCCCGCGAATTTCTCCTGGATGACAGTCGTAGCTGCCATGGGACAGATGTTCTACTCTCTGTCCATTGCCATGGGTATCCTCATCACCTTCGGCTCTTATATGAAAAAAGATGTCTCCATTGAAGGTTCCACGAAAAATGTGGAGATCTTTGATACCGCCATCGCCATCATGGCAGGTCTGATGATCATTCCCGCCGTGTTCGCATTTTCCGGTGGGGATCCCGATACCTTACAGGCTGGTCCTTCCCTGATGTTCATCACACTTCCCAAGGTCTTCGACAGCATGGGAATGGGCACCTTCGTAGGTATTATGTTCTTCGTACTGGTACTGTTCGCAGCCATGACCAGCTCCATTGCACTTACCGAAAGTGCTGTGTCTACTTTCGAGGACGAGCTTGGCTGGGGTCGTAAAAAATCTACCGTGATCATGGGTGTGATCATGCTGGCACTGGGAACGTTATCCTCACTGGGTTACGGACCGCTCGGTGCTGTGAAGATCATCGGCATGCAGTTCCTTGATTTCTTCGATTTCCTGACCAACTCCGTGATGATGCCTATCGCTGCCATCACCATCTGTCTGTTGGTGTCCCGCGTCATCGGAGTAAAGGCTGTGGAAGAAGAAGTCATGCACGGAGAAGCCGCTTTCCGCCGCAAAAAGATATTCAATTTCATGATCAAGTATCTCTGCCCGGTATTTGCTGCGATTATTTTATTAAGCTCTGTGGCAAATGCATTTGGACTTATTTCTATGTAAGATGCCAGGGTCATAAACAAGAACCCCACGCTGTGCTCGCACAAACGTGGGGTTCTTGTTTCATGACCCGCTCCGATATTCGCATAAAAGGGAAGCGTCAGCTTCACGATATGCGAATACCGGGCAGGATTGTGAGAGTGCGCAGCACGGAGCAATCCGTCAGGCATCTTACATCTTACTATATGTTAATGATCCGTCCTGTTTCCGCATTTACTCTATGTGAAATTGAGATTACCGTTCTTCCTTCCGAGGCACGCTTCAGTGCCTGCAGCACCTCTTCCTCGGTCTGGGCATCCAGATTTGCCGTAATCTCATCCAACAGAAGGAGCTTCGGCTTCGCCACCGCAGCTCTGGCAATAGATAACAGCTGCCACTGTCCCTGGGAGAAGATCTCCTGGGTACAGGGAGTGTCATAGCCTTTTTCCAATTGTTCTATCGTCGCATCCAGTCCCGCAATTCTTGCAGCCCCCCGTACCTCTTCCATGGTAAAAGAATCGTCATACAGCGTGATCTGATCCTTCACGGTACCGGGTACTCTATGAAAAGTCTGCTCCACATAGCCGTACAGGCTGCGCTTTTCATGTTTCGGAATCTGAAAAGCATCTCTTCCCTGAATCAGCACTTTACCCTCTCCCGGCTGATAGAGTCCCAACAACAGTTTGAAGACCGTACTCTTCCCTGCTCCGGTTCTTCCGGACAGTGTCACCTGTTCTCCGGGATATACTTGAAAATTTAAAGCCTGCAAAATCTTACGGTCATCATCCTCATAGCTAAAGGTCACATTTTGCAGTTCCACAAAAGGTTTTTCCGGTCTATTCTGTGGTTCTGCCGGTTTTTCCCCGGAATTTCTCTCCGGCAATTCCTCCAGCGCATAGAATTCATTGATCCGGTGCACGCCCGCAACGGCGGACTGTATGGTCTGGATCTCCATTCCCAGACTCTCCACTGGGGTAAAGATCTGGGAGATATAGTTAATTACCGCTACCGCTGTACCTGCAGACATGCCGAACAGTGTCAGCACCTTTGCATTACCGGAGGCAGAAAACAGCATCACAACCGCCACCACGATAGCATTCAGGATCAGGATCACCGGGGAATAAATAGCATCATAGAAATTCGTGCGATCTACCGCGCGGTAGCTCTCCGCAATATATTCATCATAGCGCTGCTCCATGTAGCGCTCTTTTCCCAGCGTATGAATGGTGCGGATATTGTGCAGCGTCTCCGGCACATGTCCGGATGCTCTGCCCACGGCGCAACGGTTCTCGATCTGGGCTTTCAGCATGTTTTTCTGCACCGTCCGGGTGAACCAATACAGAAATGGAAGCAGAACCAAAAGTACGATCGCCAGTCCTCTGTTTTTTAACCAGATCACCACCAGGATACTTATAATCTTACAGGCATCGGCGAACATACTGATGATTCCGGAGGTGAACAGGTTCTCCACCGTATCCACATCTCCTACGAACCGGGATACGATAGTACCGGGCTCCTGCTTCGTCAGTTCCCCTGCCGTCAGGTTCGTGTATTTCTCCATCATGCTGCTCCGCAGTGCGTGGGTGATCTTCTGACCGAAGACCGTCAGCAGACCTTCCCGAAGGCTTTCGGTCAGCCCGGTGAGCACCGTAAAAGCAAAATACAGTATCACCAATGCAACCGGAACTGCGTTTCCTGCGGTGATCGTATCCACGATACTTCCCAGGATCCAGGGCGGCAAAAGCGCGGTTACAATGGCACCTGCGACTGCCAGCACGATTCCCAGTGACAACCCTGCATAGCCTGTCACAGTCTGCCGGATCACGCTGCGGACATTTTTCACATTCTGTCTCTTATTTTTCTGCATCTGTTTATTTTTCTGCATGATCCGGACCTCCCTCCTGCGTACTGTGTGCTTCAGCGCCATCCGCCTGTGCTTCATACAGTCTCGCATACTCCGGGAACTTTTCAAGGATCTGTTCGTGGGTTCCTGCGGTCACTTTTCCATCCTCCATCCACAGCACCTGATCCATTTCAGGGAACAGATAGAGTCTGTGGGACAGCAGGATCACGATACTGTCTGCTGCCAGCTTCCGTAGATTGGCAAAAACCTCTTCCTCCGTCTTGCGATCCAGTGCGGAAAAAGGATCGTCCAGGATCAGGACCGGACGCTTATGGCACAAGGTTCTCGCCAATGCCAGCCGCTGTGCCTGTCCACCGGAGAGTCGGACACCGCCATTTCCCACAATGGTGTCCATACCCTCTTCCATCTCTGCCACCTCACCGTCGAAACAGACTGCCTTCAGATACTTCTCCGGATCGTCATCATCGCCCAGCAGTATATTGTTACGGACACTGTCATTGAACAGCTCCGGATCATGTCCTAAATATCCCACCATGCCGTTTTGCTCTGCCTTGGTCATCCCGGATAATTCTTTGCCGTGGAAACAGATCCTTCCTTCGTAAGGGTATTCACAGAGGAAGGTCTTTCCCAATGTGGATTTACCACACGCCACTGCGCCGGTGACACCAATGATCTGTCCCGGAGTGGCTGACAGATTGAAGTCCTCATAGATCTTCTCTCCGCCGGGATAAGCGAAGCTTACATCCGATACTTCCAGCGTTCCTGGCTCCTGTACCAGGCTGTCGTCCTCATAAGTGTCTTCCTTCATCAGCAGTTTGATTCGTTTCCAGGAGACCTGGGCTTTATGTACCGCATTGAATAGCTTCGCTGCATGAGAAGATTTCACGGCTAACTTCAAAAAACAGGATAAAAACGTGGTAAAGGCTGCCACATCCCATATTTTCCAGCCGGTTCCCAGCACATTTCTGCTGCCGAAATACAGGATAAACAGTATGCCTGTCATGGAGATGATCCGGTACAGCGGGGGGAACGCGGTACTCCAGATATTAGCCTTCACAGCAGCTTTCTCATAAGCGGTAAGATTCTCTTCATAAGCCTGTTCCCGCTCTTTTTCTCTGCCATAGACACGGTAGGTAACAGCGTTAGTGGCTCTGTCCAGTGTTGCGGCGCTTAAATCTCCGGACTGTTCCTTATATGCTGCACCGGTACGCTGCACGTTACGCTTCATCTTCTCCGCCAGCACATAAGATACCGGTAAAAACAGCATGCCTAAGATTGCCAGCCGCCAGTCATAAAATAGCAACATTCCCACATATGCTGCCAGTGCCACACCGGTATCAAAGATCTCTGTGGTAAATTTCCGCATACCCTCCGCACAGTCATCCACATCCAGGATTGCTTTGGTCATGACATTTCCGACACCCTCTTCTTCCAGTTCGGCACGGCTTCTGTGCACCAGGCTGCGGTACAGGATCTCTTTCATGTCACGATTCACATTATTAGCAAATCGTCTGACATAAAAACGTTTGATATAACGGGAAAGCTGCACGATGGCAATAGATATCACATACGCAGTCACCAGCACCAGCATATCCCGATATCCGGCGTTCCCACCCAGAATGTCCACCAGACATCCCGTCATCCGGCCCTCGAACCACGGTTCTGCCAGCAGTCCGAGATTATAGATCAGACCGGAGATTGTTACTGCCAGCAGCACAGTCCACTGGGTTTTGAAATAATACAGGATCTGATCCTTTTTCACTGTCTCCGGTATCTGTTTCATCCTCTCCTGCTCCTTCTTCCACGCATTTTGCCACATTGACAAATCCTGCCCGACGTTCCTGCTTGGTGCGCCAGTACAGGGTATCCAGCGTCTTACAAAATGCTTCCTTCTCTTCCTCCGGAAGTTCCGCCAACAGCCATTCATAAAATTTGCTCTCAATGGCAGCCTTGGAGTTTTTCAACTGCTCCGCCTTCTCCGTGGCATACAACAGCTGGCTCCTGCCATCCGCCGGGTTGGGCTTCCGGTAAAGGTATCCCTTGCTCTCCAGACTCGCCGCACGCCTTGCGGCAGCTCCCTTGTCGATCTTCAGCTGTTCCCGCACCGCCGCCTGGGTAATGCCCGGATTGTGCCGTACCAAATGGATAAAATCAAATTCCGCAGTCCCAATCCCATCTTCCTTCATGGTCTGCACCGTGAATTTGCTCACTTCTCTTGCTATTTTCGTCATTTTTCGTTCTGTTGCATCCATTGTTCTACCTCTCTGTGTTGTATTCAGATAACAGAAAAAGATGTACCTGCATCCAAAATGGATGATAGTACATCTTTTTTGCTCTGTCAATGATTTATTTGACGAGTTAATGTTGTGTTTCTGGTTATTTAAATCTATATATGTTAAAAAAACCGATCTACACTAGTAGAAATTCTTTCTTATTATTTAACCCGGTAACCACATAGGCTATACCCACATATCTACACTAGTAGAAATTCTTTCTTATTATTTTATTTAACAATAAAAAAATCACTAAGCACCACTTAAATCTACACTAGTAGAAATTTTTTCTTATTATTTAACCGTGACAGCAATATAGGGTGTTTCACATCTACACTAGTAGAAATTCTTTCTTATTATTTAACTATCGACACATCTATCAGTCAACCGTGATCTACACTAGTAGAAATTCTTTCTTATTATTTAACTCTTATTTTGTGTTATTGCACAATTTGGGACTTAATGTGCTTATGTTTTATGCACTTTTTTGTTATTATTTCACTAATTTTTTTTACAATAAACCTATCTACAGATATTTGAGGCTAGGTTTGTATTTTCTGTAATTATATTATCCTTTATTCGATCACTATTGTCAATTTCAAACACAGAATATTGTATCCTATGTCCGAATCACTTTATGGGCATTTGTTCCGTTCATCTGCGCTTCGGTCTGATAGGTCAGGTTGTCCTGACCTCCATATAATTTATGAAAATATGTGGAGGCCGGGCAAAAAATCTTCCATCTACAAATACCTTTTTTTCTGCATAAAATCAAACCATGTTTTATTATCCTGCACAAGTTTGTTCCTTGGGAACTGTTCGTTTTCCTTCCAGTTTTCTTTAATCTGTTTTACTTCATAAAGACCTTTCAGAGCAATACAATATGCACCATTTGCATCTGCATCCTGAGGCAAAGTTTTGTCTGCTGTTGCGGTATCAAAGAACTCGCCTTTATCATTTAATACTGGAGAAATCAACCTGTCATATTCTCTGTCTTCCGACTCACTTCGGCTGTTCCGCATCTGAACTGTGAGTCGAAAAATATCAATAATTTCGGCTTCAATACCTTTTTCAACAATTTGACCTTTTAAATCTTTTCCGTCGTGGTACTCAATCCCTGCCCTCTGCAACATTTTTTCCATAGCATCGGTAAGTTCTACCTCCATCGATTGACTTGTATATTTTCCATTGACAACTATCCTCTTTAATCTCGTACCATTAGTATACACTTTCCATTTTGTTGAAGCCAAAATTGTTCCCTTTTTTATGTAATTATTATAGTCAAATGAGAACTCAAACATTTTCTTATCCCTGTCATATCTTATTTCATCAAACTTCCCTACAAAATCCTGTCTGCTCTCTCGATTTGTCAGATTCTTAAATGAAAAAAGATTTACAAATCCTGTTGTTGGATCAATTTTAGAAGTATATCCAGCAGGAACATAAAAAATAAATCCGCACTGTTTCCCAACTTTTTTAAGGCTTTCCGGAATATAAGTTAACTGATAACCTCTTAACACTCCTCCTTCTTCACATACTTCTCTGTCTTTAAATACCAGATAATGTAATTTTTCAATTAACATCGTTTCAAACTTCTGATAAACCTGCCTCTCAACCTTAAATCTTCCTGTTTTAAATCCATAATTCAAGTCTTCCATGGCTACAACCGCATTATATTTCACAACTAATTGCGCAATATAATGAATTACCATGGATAAGTAGCCTTCTTTTAACTCTTTGATTTTTTCTATTTCTTCCCAATTTTTTCTTGCTGCATCCCTGCTCTTCTCCCTATCCTTTAACTTCTGTTGATAATCATACCCATTAACAATGTTAAAGGAACGCTGCTCCCGTATATTCCCATGCACATCTACTACAGAAATATACAGTAGATTTCTTTCCCCTCTGTCAATTCCAATAATATGAATATCTTCTTTTTTAGCAATATATGCCAAAGTCCTTTCATTTACTGCAACGTCACTTTTTGCCTTGAAATTAATGGTTATGGGAAGATGCAGAAAATAGTGGTCACAACAATAGCGATAATTTTTTACAATATCTTTTGTCGCAGTGAAGCTTTTAATCTTGCCTTCATCGAGATATCTTTGGGCTTCCGAAGACAATTTTCCCTTTCCTATATGGTTCAAATAATTGTATATTTCTGTATAGTATTCCTCCGGTATGGAAACTCTGATTTCTTTATTACCTACCGTCTGTGTATAACTTCTATTTACCAAAACAGATCCCTTCTTATGTACAATCGGAGTTTTTATACTTGCTTTTCGGAAAAATAATTCTGCCTCTCCATTTAATTTCAAAACAATATCTTTGAGATTCTCTTCACTAAATAAATTTTTGAGATACATCGTATGCAGATTATCTTTTCCTGTGCTATGAACGGAAAAGTCTTTATTATATATCTGAAATAAAAATATTTGCCCCTTCTCATCAAGCTTTTGAATCTCATCAGCACTAATATACGTCCACTTAATTTGATACCCCTGCATTTCTACTTCTCTGTAAAATCCACTGATATCTTCATAGTCTTTGGTATCTGAAAAGTGAAAATCGTAATTCTTCCAATCAGGGTGTTTATGAATACATTCTTTATAGTAGTCAATCAAATCCCAGCAATATCCCAAATCAAATTTGGGCGATGACTTAATATGTCTCTTTTCGTTATATCCATCTAAAATGTGTTTTGACGGTTTATATGTCTCCTGACCTGACCGTGAAGTAATAAAAACCTTAGGCAACATTTTTGAAGGCCCCGGAAGAAGATTATAAATCATTTTTTTATAATCTCCTTTTTCTTCTTTTTCATGGCCTTTTATGATTTGTTTATCCGGTTTATTCCTTACATTAAAAATTCCCAAATAAAATTTTTGATCCCGCATCAGCAAAATTGCATTATTATCGTACTCTTTGCTTTGACTCCATCCGTTTGCCAATGTAGGAGAACCGAAATGAAGCTTAAATTTTACTGTACTATATGGCTTCTGCGTAACATAGCTTCGAACATGATTATAAAGCGTTGTAATCCCCTCGAAGTCTTCCAAAACATCTTCTAACTCAGAATAAAAATAACTATCTTTTTCTATTATATCGCTTACGATAAAAGTCTGTCCCCACTGATATACATGCAAAAAGGAATCCAATATTGTCTTGATTTCCGTTGTCTTCTCCTTATTTTGCAGCAATTTTATATCACTATTGCATACCAGCGGATCTATAGAAATTTGTCCTGCCATATCACAAATCTCAGTAATACATTTTTTTGCTGATATTGTTCGATCCATTTCCGATCCATATAAGGAAATTATTTTATCTATATCAGCAATACTTCTATACTCTTCTTTTTTTGCAGCTGCTTCTGCTTTCTCTTCTTTCTTTTCCCCCTTACCGGGCAGCGCATCCATATATTCTTCTTTTATACATTTTCTTATAGTATCCCAGCTTCCATATAGCGCATTTGATATCTGCTCATATTTATTACTACTAATATATATCTTCCCCAGGTCATAATCATCACATTCTTGCCCTAAATGTACACATCTGCGAATAATTTCTTTCTTTTTCATTGTTTTTATAAATTCGTTTAAGGCATCATATACTTCCTGGTCTGATTCAAATCTAAACGGGATCTCATAATAGGAAGATTTTTTGCATAGTATTTGTTTATGTAGCTTTTTCATTCGAAAATCATTTTTGTTAATTCTATTTTTCTGGCAGAATTGATTCATATGTTCATTTATTTTCCCGCAAATGCCATTGTAATATTCTATTCCTGGCTGTGTTAATTCTCTGTCATAGAAGTCTACCGAATATATATGTTTCATCTGCCATTCCTGCAACATATCTTTATATTCTTCTTCCATTCCACAGACTTCCTCCGGGTATTGTTGCTCTATTCGCTGAAACGCCCGCATATTCTGTAAATGAATTTCCGAATTTTCATTTACAATCCGAAAGCTTATGGCCGTAGAAATATTATCTTCAGAAAAATTGTTTCTCCGCTGATTAAAATAATTAGTAAATGCAGTAGCAAAACGCTGAAATAACACCCGTGTCTGCTCTTTCTCTGCCTTCTCCTCCTCAGTATACTCTTTATTATCTTTTATAAAGTTTGGAAGGATATCCGTAATTAATTTAGCATTAAACAGATCCTTAAATCTTTTATCACTGGTAAAATAGCAACAGATTTCTTTTCTTTTTTCGTTTTGTATTTTATCAAGATCTTTTCGTACTGATATGTCCTCCATCGTTTCTTCCATTTTTTGGAATAAGGAATTCCATTGTATTCCTTGAATTTGACCAAGTTTTTCCTCAATAAATGTTCTATAATAGTCATCCATGATTTCCTTTAATTCCTGTTGTTTTTCTGCTCGCAATTCATCATCACGGATGACCCCCATCTCTTCCATATGGATCTTTGTACTCTCTGTAGGAATCAATGCATTTCTTAATGTCTTTGATAAGGATTCTTTTCCAATAAAATCTTCAAGGCCTGTTTTATAATTCATATATTTTCCTCCCCTTGTTGTAAAATCTTATATCTAATTATATCCTCTACTATATTTTTTGTAAAGCTGTGTTATGTTATTTTTTCAAATAAAAACGCTCAGAGAACATTCCCTAAGCGTTTAATCATCATTTTATTTAATTGTGTTTATAGCATATATTTTCTTTTTAACCTGACAGCTTTAATCTACCAAAGTAGAAATTCTTTACGCTTTCAAAATCTCCGACAAATTCCGCTGGATCCCGGCCGCTACATCCGGTTTATTCATGGAATAGACATGGATATGTTTCACACCGTTCGCCAGCAGGTCGATGATCTGATCGGTGGCATAGGCAATGCCCGCCTGCTTCATGGCTTCCGGATTATCCCCGAAGCGGTCCACAATATTCTTAAAGCGCTCCGGCACATTACAGCCGGAGAGTTTTACGGCATTTTTCACCTGTACGCCACGGGTGATAGGCATGATTCCGGGAATGATGGGCACTGTAATCCCTGCCTCCCGCACACGGTACATAAAGTTGAAGAAGATATTGTTGTCGAAGAACATCTGGGTCGTCAGATACTCACATCCGGCATCCACCTTTTCCTTCAGTCCCTGAATTTCCGCATTCTTATTCGCAGAATCGGGATGCATCTCCGGATAGCAGGCACCACCCACGCAGAAATCTCCGTTCTCTTTGATAAAGCGTACCAGATCTGATGCATGGGTAAAATCTGTAAATACCTCCCCATCAAAATCCTTCGGAATATCTCCTCTCAGAGCTAAAATATTCTCGATCCCTGCTGCCTGCATTTCTGTAAGAGCTGCGCCGATACTGCTCCTGTCAGCACAGACACAGGTCAGATGCGCTACGGTAGGCACATTGTACTGCTTCTGAATATCTCCGGCCAAGGCAATGGTATGTCCCTTGGTACTGCCGCCGGCACCATAAGTCACGCTCATATAAGCAGGCTGCAATGCCGCGATCCCCAGTGCTGCTGCCTCCACATTTCCGAAATCCGTACTCTTCTTCGGAGGAAATACCTCAAAAGAGAGCGTTGCTGTATCTTTATTCAAAATATCTCTGATCTTCATACAATTCTTCTCGCCTTTCCATCATCTACATACCTTCAGGCTACGTAATTACCCTTTGTTTTCCCGCAAAAAGATTGGCAGGAAATCCTGTTTCTCCTCTTCTGCGGTCTCACTCGCCGCAATGACATTCCGGATATTCTGCATCCGCTTATCCAGCGCTGCGCTCTGCTGCGCACAGTCATACAGCTCATCCTTTAAAAACTTCGACTGACTTTCCGGAATGTTTTTCTTATACTGCAGCTTGTGCTCCAGGCTTGCCCAGAAATCCATGGCTATGGTGCGGAACTGCACCTCCACATAGACCAGTTTCTTCGTATTCTGTAAAAAGATCGGCACCTGCACGATCAGATGCAGGCTCCGGTAGCCGCTCTCCTTGGGATTCTTTATATAATCCTTGCGCTCGATCAGGGTGATATCATCCTGTCGTAAAAAGCTCTCCGCCAGTTCATAAATATCATCCGGAAACGAACAGATGACCCGGACACCGGCGATATCACGGATATTCTCCTCAATGCCTTCCAGCGTCATGGGAATATTTTTCCGGCGGATCTTCCTAAGGATGCTGTCGTAGGACTTCACTCGGGTCTTGATGCCCTCGATGGGATTGCGGTCATATTCCAGGGAATACTCCTGATTCAGCACCTTGAATTTCGTCTCCACCTCCATGATGGCACACTGATAATAAGACATCAGCTCGTCCATGGGGCGCTTATTCTTCTCGATCAGATCCAAAAACTCGTCTGAGAGTAAATGTTGCTTCAAAAATTTACCTCTGATGGTATCCATTGTGATTTATTCCTTCTCTAAAGTACTGCATTACATAACGATTCTATTATATACACTCAATCGCATCACTGCAATAAAGTTAAAAGAAAGAATTTGAGAAAAAAACAGGAACAGCAGCGATCTGCCATTCCTGTATCACTTTTGCTTTATCCATTCTCACAATCAGCTATGATTTTCCTTACTTCCTCAATGCTTTTCTCTGTGACTGCCGCAATCTGCTCCGGTTGCATTCCGTTTTTATGCATCCTGGCTATCATTGTTGCTTCTGCTCTCGCTTCACCGATTGCAATTCCCTTTTCTTCGATTCCTTCACTCAAATTACACATTGTACTCACATCCCTTCGCAAATTTTCTTCCAACTCAATATCGTACTCTGTTTCCATGATCGACATTTTCTCATCTACTGTCAGTTTCTGCGACAGTAGTGCTCCCAGAAGACGGTGCAATTCATATCTCTCATCCTGTTCCGGAAGTTCTTTTGCAATCCCAATCATTATAATATTGATCAGATCGATTTTTCCCTTCCATTCATGGTTCCCGATTACAGCATCATTTACAAAATGAATATGGTTCATACTGTTCTGTTCCATATTCATACATATCCAAATGGAATAAACTCGTTTAATATCATCATAACCGGATTTAACAAAATCCCGCTCCTTTTGGGATGATACCAGGCGACTCGCATAAAATATCGCACGATTTAAAATCTCATAACTCGTCGGTTCATCTTTCTGTGCTTCCACATTTATGATGATTTGTGTCAATCCGGCATCCTTGCTATCTTCAGATGGTAACCGGACATAAAAAATAATGTCAAATCTTATCAGTCCCTCGTTTATTTCCACGTTTTCCGTATTCAGACCGATAATCTGCTGTCCCTGTTGTTCGTGATTGGTCATCCCCGGTTCTATCGGCACCTTGCTGATATAAGGTGTTCCTTCTATATAGGGGATCACCTCCCTGGGATTCATCCCCTTGAATTCATCTACTGTTCTGGTCAGTATATGAGCCAGTATAATTTTATGCCCTAGCAGATTTTTGACTTTCGCATCATATTGTGCCTTTTGATTTGTCGCTATTACAGCTCTTTTCAGTGTATTATGCATAAGGTCTTATCCTTTCTACAAGACCTTCTCCGAAATTCTCTCCCAAAATATATTATATCTTACGAAAACTATTGCCACAACTACTATTTTCACTTCCGCAATCTCTTCCGATACCCTGCCGGTGTCTCCCCGTAGGCCCTCTGGAAGGCATCGTTAAATGCTCTGGCATCGCCAAAGCCTACATTCATGGCAATCTCGTAGACTTTTTTGTCAGTGTCCAGAAGCAGTGTGACTGCATGTTTCAGGCGGATCTGATTGACATAGTCCTTGAAATTTTTGCCGGTGCTTTTATGTGCATTTATCCGCAGAGCATAACTTTAGCACAGAAAGCACCATTCTGATAGGCAAACGTACTTGCACCGCCGCTTTTTTCTGCAATATGTTGGATTGACTGGATGCCGACGCCGTTTCCCTTTCGTTTGGAGGATTGAAAAACACCGTCCTTCTCCCTGATTTCGCCGTCATAGGCATTCTCAACTTCGATCAGAAGCAGCCGCCCGGCATGCAGGTATGCAGTGATTTTAATCTGCCGTCTGTCTGGTGCAGTGCGGATACTGGCTTCGAGCGCATTTTCCAACAAGTTGGACAAGACCAGACACATGTTAATCTCATCGATTGGAAGAGTCTGCGGCAGATCGAGCTTTGCACAAAAGGGAATGTCTTCGCGCTTTGCCAGGGCACAATAATAGCCGATGACGCTATCTGCTGCGCGGTTTTCGCAGAAGTGTATACCGAGATTCGGGATGCGGGAAATGGTTTTTTCAAGGTAGCTTTTCAATCCCTCCAGATCGCCGGTCTCAGCCAGTGCGGTAATTTGATTCAGTTGATGGCGCATATCATGCCGCGCCTGCCGCACTTCTTCGATGGCAGCTTTGAGATTCTCATAGCGTTGCTGCTGCAGGAAAAGAAGCTGGTTTTCCTGCTGTAGTCTCGCGTTGCGGTTGAGACTGGTGGCCATTAACAGGAAAATTGCGTTGAACCAGAGCAAAAGCAAAAGAAGTGCAATACTTATCACAATATATCCCTGCAATACACGACCGGTCCTAAGTGTCGTCTGATAGCGCGGAATCATAAAAAGGTTCAAAAAAATGAACACCAGCGGCAAAACCCAGAACACATACCATGTTTGCGCAAAATTATCGTCCTCAACCATCACACGCACTGCATGGGTTGACGGATAGAACGCAGCCAGCACCAAAATCCAGCAAACAACATTATAAAATACACAGGCTGCAAGGCAGAACCACGGTTCGTCCTGTGGCAGCTGCATATGCAGAGCAATCATAACACTGATAGCTCGAGACAAGCTGTTGATGCATGCAAACACTGCGCAGACAGTCAGTGCAATTGTTCCGGATTTCCAGAGGGAGATTTGGAGTGTTCCGGTATATAGCCCAATTGCAAGCAATGTGATCCCTGCCAGGGCAGACGCAGTGGAAGCATGCAGCTGATAGCAGATGATCCCAGCACCGATACACAATCCTGCCATCAGTGGGAGAATCCGGGCGGCAAGTTTTCCGGGGGACTGCTTCAGATAGGATTTTACAGGGAAATATGCAAGTAAAAGACCGGGGAGTACAACGGACAACTCCAGGATCGGACGCAGAATATCTTTCATCTCATACACCCCCTTGCAACAGAAATTCCATAAATGCCTGCCTGGCAGGCTTCAAAAGTTCCTGGTTGACATATACGCGGCTACCGTCGGTCATGCAGAAAGCGGCGGCCTGAAAATCAGCGGCATGTTCTAAATTGACAATCGTACCGCGGCCGCAGACAAAAAAGCGTGGATCTTTTTTCAGCGGCTCGGTAAATGCCTTAAAGCTTTGCCGCGTGGCAAGCGTTTTACCGGCAGTCGTACGAATGTTGATCATATGAGCAAAATGCTCGGCAAAAATAATGTCCCTATAGCGAAGGCGAACATCGCTGCCACTGACTTTCACCGTCAGAATCGGCTCAGGACGCGGAAGTTTAGCGAGCAGTTCAGTAAGCAGACCGGCAAGTTCTCCCTCGGAAAAGGGCTTCACGAGATAGTGGAATGCCCGCACCTGAAAGCCCTCCAGTGCATGGTCGGTAGATGTTGTGGTGAAGATCAGAAAGCAGTCTGCATCCGTCTTCCGAAGTTCCTTTGCGGCATCCATGCCGCTTAATCCTTTCATGTAAATGTCCAGAAATGCCACAGTAAAGTGCCGTTCTTTTTCTGCTGCGAGAAAGCTCTCGCTGCTATCAAATTCTAAGATCTCCGTCTCTACACCGTACAAGCTCAGCTGTCGCTCAAGCCGCATTTTCAACAGTGCACGTTCGGTCTCGATATCATCCACTATTGCTATTCTCATATCGGACTGACTCCTTTGTAAAAAATTCCAACTAAATTATATCATACCTGTCCAACACCGGCACAATGAAAAACTCAGATTTCGTGACGGAATTGAGGGTTTCGTGCCAAACGGCTTGAAAAGCGTTTGCATATCCGTATACTGACAAGCAGAAAGCATCAATGACGGCAGAAAGGAGGGAGTGCCGTGTACCACATTGCCGTGCTGACAAGCAGTGAAACACAGGAAGCCTTTTATATAGAGCAGCTTTCACGGTTCTGCTTTGAACGCGGTCTGTTTCCCAAAATGGACTGTTACCGTGGGCAGGAGTTGTTCTTTGATGTGGCGCGTATAAATGCGCCAACCTGCACTGTGATCGCACTTCCGGGGGTAGCAGGGTTGAATGCGGTGGAGCATCTGCGGACGCTTTTTCCCGAAATGCGCATCATCTGGTGCAGCGATCTGGATTTTTCCCTGCATGCGTTTCGGCTGCGTGTAGACTATTTTCTGTTAGAGCCAATAACAGAAGAGGCGTTTCAGCAGGGACTTTCTACATGGTCAGATGGGAAAAAAACGTCTGCCTTATTCCGAGCGGATCACAACAAACATAACAATGAGGAGGATTATTGATGAAAAAGAGAAAAAAGATTTATTCTGTATTTAGCTTTCTTCTGGCGGGAACACTGTGCCTGTCTATGGCGGCCTGTGGTGGAACGCCCACACCGGCAGAGGACGAAACAACATCTTCTGCACCGTTATCCGGTGCACTGCCCGTGAAGGCTTTACAACCCAAACACGTGGATGAAAACCCTTATATGGCAAAAAGTGATGCAAACATCCATCACGACGGCTACAACACCGACTCAACGGATGAAATTCTGCCGCTCGGCATCTATCCGGAAATCAATGTTTCCTTTGAGACAACGAACCCGAACGCCTCACCCGCGATTTACTTTGACAACTACGGTCACGCGGTCGTGCCACTGCTCGGCGGCATCGCCATCCGTGATCTGAATGCAACAGAGACGAAGACGCTCGGCTATTTTTCACCGATGCAGCATGATGGCGGCGGTTACGTCATACAGAGTTCCTACACATTCCTTGACTCTAAAAACCGTGTCGTCTGCCCGACGAGCAACAACCATGTACTGATACTGCGTACGACAGAGGAAGATGGCAGCGTCATTCCGGAATTTGAAAAGGTTCTGGATATCGATATCAAGGCAGCTGCTGAGACCGCGCTCGGCAAAGAGCTGACACAGAATCTTCTGTCCGTGGTCTTTGACTACGACGGAAACCTTTGGTTCGCCACCGGCGGCTTCCGAATCTATCCCGAGCGGCAGCAGCAGGGTGTTCTCGGCTACATTGCCCACACAGCGATAGAATCGATTCTGAATGGCGAACAAACCGATCTTTCAAAGGCTGTCTTTGTTTACGGGCTGCCCCTTGGCGAGGGCGCAGAAAACGGCATTGCTGCCTCCAAAGACGGTGCGGTCATTCTGACGAACCAGAACTGCTATCTGTTGCGCGCGGAAGAAGGTGTGAACGTTGTGTGGTGCACGCCATATGAGAGTGTCGGTGCGAAGGTCAGTCATGATGGCGATAAGACTACCGGCGGCGGCCTTGCCTGGGGTGGCGGCTGCTCGCCCACACTGACACCAAACCTTGTACTGTTCACCGACAACGCAGACCCCGTTAAGCTTCTTGCGCTCGACATGAAGACCGGAGAGGTCGTAGCCAGCATGCCTGTTTTGGATGATCTGCCCGATGGGTATCAGGTGGCGGTTGAGAACTCTGCAATCGTTTATGACGACGGTGAAGGCACCGTCAGCACGATCGTCTGCAACTGGTTCGGCGCTGGTAACGCAGGTCTTGCCGACCCTGACAATGACTCTTCGATTCAGAGCTACGCCAACATTTATGACCAGAACTGGCTGATGAAGGGTAATGTTATGATCGCCCCGGGCGTTGAGCGGGTGGACACCCTAAAAACCGCCGATGGCTATGAAATGAAGAGCGTCTGGAGCCGGAACGATTTGCGCGACACGGCGATCATGAAGCTCTCCACTGCAACAGGCTATATCTACGGTTACGTACAGGATTTGGATACCGGCATGTGGCAGTACATTATTTTGGACTTTGCAACAGGCGAAACCGTCTTCACGATGGATGTGTCCAACAAATACGGCTACAATAATATGGCCATCGGCATGTACACCGGCAGCAACGGAAATACGCTCTACTGCCCGACAGGCTATCTGGAACTGCTGCGTTTGCAGGATCGCTTTGTGTACCTGCCAGAGCTTCCGTACCGTGAGGTTGATCTTGATCAGGCGGCAAGAAATGTTCTTTCGCAGGATCAGTTTGAGCAGGATGGCGGTGAAGGTACGGTTGCAAGCTGGCACAACACCGCGACCATCTGCAACGTGCATCCCAACACCATGGTAGCCTTCCGTATGAACAACCTGTCCGGCAGTGCCTCCGATCTGACGCTCTACGCCTATGGTGCAGACGGCAAGCTGGAAAAGGTTGGCTCTGAACTGTGGTCGCTCACAGACGAGACCGGAGCAAATGTGACGGAGCTGACAGACGGCGTGCTCTATGAACTGCGCGTGACCGTCTCCGACGGCGGTGATTTCGACCTGAGCGAAACAGAAAAAGAAATCAAGCTATCCGTTGTACTTGGAAAATAAATCAGTTTGAAGATAAATCAGTTTTGAAGACAGCTATCATTTACCGGATTTTTATCTGCTGTAAACTTAGATCGTAGATGCGATGATCTGCATCCTGCCCTGTAATTCTACTTTGCCGTAGCCATCGGGCAGGATCAGATGATCGCCCTTTTTTAAATGCGTACCGTTCAGTGTGCCTTCACCTTCTACCACGCTCATGAGGGCGAAAGGCTTATCCTGCCAGGTCTCCACACGGTGTTCCACATCAATGCGGTATACAGTGTAGTAAGGGCACTGAATCAGCTGCTGTATTGCATCGTCCTTCTTCTCGGTATGCACCACACTGTTGTCCGCGGATTTTGCGGGAACCGTGATCACATCGATACTCTGTACGATGTGCAGCTGTCGGGGCTTGCCGTTGCTCAATCTGTCGTAATCATACACGCGGTAAGTAATGTCACTGCTCTGCTGCGTCTCTAAGAGCAGTGTACCGCCCTTGATGGCATGCACGGTGCCGGGATCGATCTGGATGAAATCCCCGGGCTTAATAGGGATCTCACGGATGAATTCCTTCCATCTGCCTTCGTGGATCATTTGTTCCAGTTCTTCTTTTGTCTTCGCATTATGGCCGACTACCAGCGTGGCGTTCTCCTTGCAATCCAGGATGAACCAGCACTCGGTCTTACCCAGGGATCCGTTCTCATGAACCTTCGCATACGCATCATCCGGATGTACCTGAATGCTGAGGTCGTCCTTCGCATCAATGATCTTGACCAGCAGAGGAAAACGGTCCATTCCCGTGTCTCCGAACAGCCCGGGGTGCTTCTCCCACAGTTCGGACAGCTTCATTCCCTTATAAGCGCCGCTTGCCACGGTACCATCTCCACTCGGATGAGCGCTGATGCCCCAGCACTCCCCGATGTCATCTCCCTCAATGGGGTAACCGAATTCTCTGTTCAGCCGGGTGCCACCCCAGATGTTGTGAGTACACACCGGATTTAAAAATATAATATCTTTATTCATGCTCCTGTTCCTGCTTTCTTTGAATCTGTCCGTGATACATTTTTATTTATACTAATAACTCACCGTTCCACGGCTGTCAATCACTTTCCGAAATTTTCTTCCTGCATCCCGGACACGATCACCGACACCAGATAGAACTCTGCCTTGTCTTCCGCATGGGTCTCCGTGATCTCCACACGTACCCGGTGTTCCCCATAAGGCAGGTGCTCTGCCACCGTTGTCAGCTGCATTTTGTCTCCCCAGGTCTCATCGAAGGTTCCGTCCAACACGCATGCCGTCTCAGGGTTCTCATCCACCACTGCCGTGGCAATGGGTGCAGGTCCGTCCTTCACTCGGCGGTATTGCACGGCGGCACCGGTTCCCCGGAAAGTGAACTCCAGATAAGCTCCTTTTTCTCCGGCGCTCCATCCGTTACGGAAAATATCCGTGATGTCTCTCTGCGGTGTCATATCTTCTTCAAAACCGCTCTTCTCCGGTGTGGAATTAAAATATTGTAGTCTCACGCAATGCTCATAGGCATTCTCTGTCAGCGGGGCCGGGAAAATTTCCTGCGGCTCTTGCGTTTTATCATGGATTACCTTTTCCAGGAAATTCGTGATCACAGATGCCATGAATTCATGACCAAGATCATTGGGATGAAGGAAATCTGCCGTAATCTTCTCTGCCGGCAGTCTTCCGGCTGCCACAGCGGGATAGATACTGTTCTGCATACTGATGCAGGGCAAATCATAATGTCGTCCTACCTGCGCATGATAATATGCCGCACTTTTACCGGTATCATAATAGACATTATGGATCAGCACCATTGCCGGTGCGCTCGCACTGCCATAAATCTGCCTCACCAGACCTTCGTAGGTCTCACAGAAATGCGGCGTACTGTGATCGTTCACGGAAAATTCTACAAATACCAGATCCGGTAGCCGCTGAAGCAGGTCTTCCTGTACTCTCGCCGCGCCGAACTGGGAATCGGTAGCTCCGATTCCGGCGTTCACATAATCAAATTCCGTATTGGGAAATACCTTTTTCAGCCAGCCAAATGTCCTTGCCGCATAACATTTTTCCGGATCCGTAGCGGAAAATCCCTGGGTAATGGAACCGCCGATAAATCCTACCGTAAGCCGCTCTCCTTTGGCTGCACGGTTCATAAAACCTTTCAGTCTGGTCAGGTTGCCCCGGTTCAGGATTCCGGCTTCTTTATCAATGATGTTCCCCGCACTCTTGCGGTTCTCATAGATGCTGTTTTCCAGAGTGCAATAACGTTTCGCCTTGTTTTTCAGAGTCTTGCCGATGCGGAAAATTTCCTCCGGGCGGTATCCTCTGGACTCCAGATAATAAATGCCGCTGTACAGGTTGATCGATACATCGGGGTATTTATCTCCGATCATAGCTTCGAACATGATCATAATATGACCGATCTTCTCCGAAGCAGCTTCCACATGATTGTCCAACAGCAATAGGAACTCATCCTTTTTCACATGGCACACCATTTCCTGTCCCTTCAGGTGCTTTTGAATGTGCGTCCCCAGATGGTACAGAAGGCTGTTTTTCACTTCCTCACTCATCTTCGCGGAAATCTCATCGTAATCCCGGATGCCCAGAAATACCTCTGCATACTGACCGTCCTGCCAGGGCAGGATCTGTTCCAGTTTTATCGAAAAGCTTTCCGTTGTCTCCATTCCGGCAATGTCCGGTTCCGGCTTTTCTGTATCCTTTTCCCGCTCCCTGACATTCCCTGCATATTCTTCATGGTTCAGGTAGCTTTCCATCATCCGCGTCATAGTAGACAGAATTTCACTTTCCGTTTCTGTCCACTGACGTCCTTTATAATATTTCTCCAGCTCCTGCCAGAAACCGGTCTCCCGGTCTGTTCCTTTCCGTTCTGAGGTATAATCGACATAATTATAGTTCTTGTCGTACACGCTGAATGCATTTTTGCCGCTTCGTTTTACCCGGTACAGCGCCTGATCCGCTTTTTGATACAGTTCCTCATAAGAGGAAGCATCCTCCGGATAACGGGAGATTCCCATACTTAAGGTCACGCGTCTGCCGGACATGTGGATTCGGTCTGCCATACGGGATATCCTCTCCGCCGTCTCCATGGCATGCTGACCCGCATTTTCCCCACGGCAGAATACACAGAATTCGTCACCACCGATACGACCTGCATAATCCTCCATGCCGGCGCTGATCAAAATCGCATTGGCAATTTTGATCAATACTTCATCACCGTATAAATGCCCATATGTGTCATTGATCGATTTAAAGTCATCAATATCAATGATCAGGAATGCTCCCTCCTGCATATCCTCCTGCCGAATATGCTTTTCCACGAGCTTACGCATTTTCGCCTTATTGTACAGATCTGTCAGGGAGTCCCTCTCTGCCTTCTGTTCCAACAGCTCCTGGTTCTTTTTTTCTCCTGTAATATCAAGCGTCTTCCCCATGATCTTATATGGCTTATGATCCTTATCATAGACCGGAATCCCGACATAACGGAACCAGACAAATACCGATTCATCACTGACTTGTCTGACTTCATAGGAAATATGCTCATCACCGCGGTCCATGGCCTCACAGAAGGCATCAAAAACCGACCAGTCATCCGGATGTACAAATCCCCATTTGTGCATCTGCTCCTGATAATTTTCGATGACCATATTGGTTGTGCTCCATTTCCTCCCGAGCTTTCTGGAAAGCACATATTTCTTCGTTGCAATTTCATACTCCCACAGCGCACAGTCGGAATTGTCCTCTGTAATCTTCCTCCTGATACGTTCTTCTGCCAGTTCTTTTTCCAGTTCTTCGATTCTGGCATATAATTCCTCATTTTCCTTCATACGCTGTCTCCATAAGCAAAAAGGACCCGCTTTACGCGGGTCCCGTGATTCTATCTTCTGCCTTCTTCTGTATCGCTTGTTGTGACCACGCTGTGTTCTTTGATATAGTCAACCACTTCATCGATGGTCGTAAACGCCAGTCCTACATAGCTGTCTGCTGCGCCATAGTAAATGGCGATCTTGCCGCTCTCGGAATCATGAATGGTAGCGCAGGGAAAGCATACATTCGGTACGAATCCTCTCTCCTCATACCACTCTTCCGGTGTCAGCAGGAAGTTCTCACAACGATATTTTACGATGGACGGGTTGTCAATATCCAGGATCGCTCCACCAATGGAATAGACATAACCGTTACAGGTTCCGCTCACACCATGATAGAACAGAAGCCATCCTTCGGAAGTCTCAATGGGAGCTGCACCGCCACCGATCTTCAAGGACTCCCACCATTCGGAAGACTTTCCCATCACATGTCTGTGTTTGCCCCAGTATACCATATCCGGGCTCTCACTGACAAAGATATCTCCGAAAGGTGTATGTCCGCTGTCGGAAGGACGGGACAACATCATGAAATTGCCGTGTACTTTTCTGGGGAACAGTACGGCGTTACGGTTAAAGGGAAGGAACGGATTCTCGATTCTGGTGAATGTCTTGAAATCCGTGGTTTTCGCAATACCGATGGCTGCGCCATAGAAATCCTGACACCAGATGATATAGTAGGTATCTTCTACCTTTACCAGTCTGGGATCATATGCGTAAATCGGCATGAAAGGCTTGCCTTCTTCATCTACGAACTGGATCTTATTCTTATCAAAATCCCAGTGAATAGCATCCTTGCTGCGTCCTAAATAAATATAGGGAATACCGTTGACCTGTTCACCGCGGAATACGCCGATGAATTCATCGCCATAAGGCATTACCGCACTATTAAAGATTCTGGCTACTCCTTCTACCGGGTTTCTGCCAATAATAGGGTTTTCACTATATCTCCATACCGGCGCTCCGGTATGGCCTTCGGGTTTATCCTGCCAGGGTACATTAGGTACTGCAGGGCTGATCATCTTAACTTTGCTCATTCGAGTTACCTCATTTCTGTATTATTTATCTTGCTTCCTGTTTTAAGAACTCTTCATTTCTGCGGATGAGTTCACATCTCTGTGCCACACACTCCACGCTTCTTCCGGGATCGGAAGGGGTGTGGAATACATAATCCACAAGCTTATCTATAGTAGTCGTTGCCACATGCATGCGGGTATCGCTGGATGCATAGTAGATAAAGACTTCCCCCTTCCCATTTGCGATTGCGCCATTGGTAAATACTACGTTTGAAACATCTCCCACTCTCTCTTCCCCTCTGGGACCGATCAGCAGACCCGAAGGCTCTGCGATCACTTTTGCCGGGTCTTTTAAGTCCGTGGCAAAAGCATAAATGACGTAACGTAAACCGGCTGCGGTATTACGAACTCCATGTGCGATATGTATCCAACCTCTGTCTGTCTTGATGGGGGTAGCTCCCGCACCGTTTTTGGCCTCGGTGATGGTGTGATATTTCCGCAGGCTGGTCATGCGCTCTTCGTCGATGACTGCATGGGTAATGTCGTCGCACAGTCCGAAACCGATTCCTCCGCCGCTTCCGGTCTCGATGAAGTCATCCATCGGTCTGGTGTAGAAAGCATATTTGCCATCCACGAATTCCGGATGCAGCACTACATTTCTCTGCTGGGGAGAACGAAGGGTCTTTAAATTCTCCAGTCTCTCCCAGTGCTTTAAGTCTTTGGTTCTTACAATGCCTGCAGCCGCTACTGCTGCGGACAGATCATTTACGGAAGTATCCTTGCTTTCGGAACAGAACACACCGTAGATGTAACCATCTTCATGTTTGGTGAGACGCATGTCATAGACATTGGTCTCTTCCGGGCAGGTGTCATCTAACAAGATGGGATAATCCCAGAAACGGAATCCATCGACACCGTTGTCACTCTCCGCCACGCCGAAGAAGGACTTTCTGTCATTTCCCTCGATACGGGCTATCAGATAATACTTACCGTTTAATTCAATCGCTCCGGAATTCATGACTGCATTGATACCCAGACGCTCCATGAAATAGGGGTTTGTCTTGGGATTGAGATCATATCTCCAGGTCAGGGGAATATGTTCTCTGGTCAGAACCGGATATTCATAACGGTCATAAATACCGTTGTAGAAATCAGACTTTACATTTTTCCGGGAAAGCAGCTTCTCCTGCTTCTCTTTTTCTATGTAATAACGCTCTAACATCTCTTCATAACCTCCATGCACATTCTGCCGTTATGGTAAGGGCACTTCCAAGGCTCCACAATGGGGCGGTCAGGATAGGGATTTCCTTCCGGATCCACTTCCCAGAACCATTCGGAACCGGGTCTCTTATCGATCACATGATCTCTGATAAATGCCCATTCCTTCTCTGCGGCTTCCAGATATTCCGTTTTCTCCGGCTCTTTCTCATAGCCGTTTAAGAAACCGATCACGGTCTCCGCCTGTACCCACCAGACTCTGTGTACATTCACGACACCTCTGTCACATTCATTGGCCAGAGAGTGTCCGTCGAATGCCACCTTATAGATCTGTGCGGTAAGGTCTCTGGTGATGACATACATCTTCTGAGTCAGTTCCGGATCATCCAGAACCTTGCAGCCTCTGTCGATCAGCCATGCCGTCTCGATGTCGTGGCCGTAGGAATGCAGATTCAGAATGGTATTATAATGCTTATCGAAAAATACTTCCTGTCTGTGGAGCTTCGGATTATAAACTTTCTCAGCGAACACATCCATGATCCACAGAAGGCGTCTGCGCACTTTTTCATCCCCGGATACCCGGTACAGCTCCGTATAAGCTTCAAAAACATGAAGCAGGGTATTCATGGTCTTGTCTGCCAGAACACCGTTCTCCGACAATTTCTCATTGGATTCCGGTTTAAAGTCTCTGGTGAATGCTTCCAGATATCCCACCTCATCCATACACGTAGTCTCAATCAGAGTAAACAGCTTTTTCGCCAGCTCCAGGGCTTCTGCATCCCCGCTGGCCTCATAGTAAGAGGACAGCGCGTAGATGCAGAATGCCTGATTGTAGGTATGTTTTGTGGTATCCTTCGGGGTTCCGTCATAGTTTAGGGACCAGTAGATACCGCCATATTCTTTGTCCAGACAATGGTCTTTCAGGAAATCGTAGCCGTGCTTTGCTTCCTCCAACAGACTCTCGTCCTTCAACAGTGTATATGCGTTGGAGAAGAACCAGGTGATCCTGCTGTTCAGGATACAGCCTTTTTCTGCTTTTTTATCCAGATTCAGATCGTAGTCCAGAAAACCGTAATAACCGCCGAACTCGTCATCCCGCATCCCTTTCCAGAAAGGAATGATTCCTTCGGTCAGATGCTTTTTGATCTCTTCTCTCATTTTCTTTGTTTCCGCATTTTTCATGTTCCACACTCTCCTTTGTATTAACCTTTGACAGCGCCGGAGGTGATTCCACTGTAAATCTGTTTCTGACAGAGCAGGAATACGATCAATGCAGGCAGCAGAGACATCAGTACACCTGCACAGATCAGATTGTATTTGCTTCCAAGAGGTCCGGTGAAGGTATACAGGGAGGTTGCTACCACACCGAGAGTCCTCTTGTCCTGCAGATACAGACTGGCGCAATAATACTCGTTATATACGCCTACTCCCTTAAGCACCATTGAAGTTACGATAGCGGGCTTCAGAAGCGGAAGAATGATCTTCCAGTAAATGGTAAAATAGGAGGCTCCGTCGATAAATGCGGATTCATCCAACGATACCGAAATGTTTTCCATGAACTGGATGAAGATGTAGATGGAGATAACATCCGTACCCATACTCATAATGATATAACCATACAGATGATTGATAAATCCAAGGTTACTCATGATCTGGTACACAGATACCTGCATGGCAATTCCGGGAAGGAGGGTTGCGAACAGGAACAGGCTGCGGATCAGTCCGTTGCCGGGAAACTTGAACCGGTTCAGTACATAAGCGAGCTGTGTTCCCACCAGGACGGAGCCTAACAGTACAAATACCAGGATGATCGCTGAATTCAGATAGGCTCTGCCCATATTGGCACGGTTAAATGCATCAATAAAGTTCTGGAAGTTCAGCCAGCTTTCCGGCAGGGTCATAACATTGGTGCTCTGATATTCTGCATCGGTCTTGAATGCTGTGATGACACAGGATACAATAGGCAAAAGTGCCACGAAGGAGAAAAATACCAGGCTGAAATATTTAATGATGATCCAGATGACAGCGCCTGCGCTGTAATGTTTGTGGTTAGTTTTCATCTTTGCCATTTTACACTGCCTCCTTCTTCCATCTTCTCTCTCTTCTGAGCCGTTTTCTTCTGGTATATTCTTCATTATCCGCATCGGAGCTTCTAAATTCCAGTTGATATTTCACTTATTTTAGGAAATTTAATAACTGTTATATTTGATTATCAAATTCTTCGCAAACCCTTGAAAATACTAAGTTTGTAGCAAGTGAACTTTCCCTTACTCTTTCCCTTGTGTTATATCCTCCCATTGGTTTTCATGAACTTTAATATGGGAAAAATTAAGGGAAAGAAAATTTCATAACACATTATAACATATAACAATAGCGACATGGTGAACTGATTGAAATGTTTTCGATATTTAACTCTGTAACTGATTATAAAAAAATGGAGATAAGATACGATGAGAACAATTTATGCAAAATACAACATAAACCACGATAGTATTGATGTTTACACAAGTGCCGGATATATGCTTCGTATTGATTGCTGGGAAGCTGAAAAAAATCTAAAAACCACATACAGATCAGAATGTGCGCTTACTTCATTGGCTGTGGATGAACCTTTGGAATATGCGAGATTATATCTTAATGGTAATTTACAGATGTGGGTGGATGCAGAAGATTCACTTGAATTATAGGCAATTTAAACAAAAGTTTATATCTGATTTTCGATTGGAAAAATGAACGAGATACAAGCAAGGCAAGAGACTCGTTAACACAGATATTTTTTACATAATCAAAGTGGCAGGGGAGAAATCTCTGCCGCTTTTCTTCTTAGTAGGACCATTCATAATTCATTTATTGATATTATTCCTTTGAACGAGTATCCTCCTACGCCACCATGTTTGTGTTAGAATATTATTTGCACGAAAGATGGCGGCTTTGAAACCGCCATCAAGTTTTTTATGTGAATAAGCAATGTAATACACCTACTTTATAAGCGTTTTTTTTAACCACCAAAGCAGGTTCATCAGTTTTTTATCCTTTTTGCTTAGGAAAGCACACTACAATTTCAAAAACATTATTATTTAGAGAAGCACTGATAGAACCGCCCATTTTCACAGTTAAATTCTTTGCTATCGTGAGACCTAAACCAGTTGTTTTGCGAGAACGAGATAAATCTGTTGTATAAAAGCGATTAAATATTTTATCTATATCAGATTCACTTATGCTGTCAGTAATATTCTGAAAAGAAAAGTAATAATATTCATTATTATCATAAGATGAAAAATGATAATCACTTTTCCCATGTGACAAGGCATTAGAAATGATATTTTCAAAAATTCTGGTTACTGCTTTTTCATCTCCATAAAATGGAAAAGAAATCTCTGCAATACTTAATGCTGGAATTATTTTGCGTTCCTCAAAAGATTTAAAAAAGGAAACTGCAACAGAGCGTAAAACAGCATTTAAATCAAATGTAGTATAAGAAAATTCCATTTCATCAGCTTCTATTCGTGCAAATTCAAACAACTGATTTAGTAACTGATTTAAAACATTCAATCTTTCATTTATAACAGCTGCTGCATCTAAATCTTCCGCGGACAACTCCGGCGATTGTAGAAGCATTTGGGTATATCCTTGAATAGCAGTCACAGGTGTTCTAAGATCATGAGCTAAATTTGTAATTGTTTCTTTGATTGCCTCATCCTTTTTTTGTAATGAATATACTTGTTTGTGGTAAACTCGAAGCAATTCATTTAAAGCATTTACAAGATCGGTTATATCGGAAGAGGGAAAATCTAATGTCAATTCCGCATGGGTAAATGAATGTAAAAGTGTTTGCAATTTCTGGCTTAACCGGGTTACCTCCCTACGATGAAGCAAGTAAAATGATAAAACAATAATAAGAGATAGTGTCACAATGATAGCATATATTTGAAGTACCACACTCATAACATTATCCCTCCCTGCATTATGTAATATCTCTTTTCTTGAAAATTGTTCCTATAACTCCACCAAATATAATCATATAGGCGAAGAAAATGATAATTGCGGTTGGAAGCCATTGAACTGCCATATCTATTCTTGTTTTATTGATATTACTAATTGCCCAAAAAATTGTGATGTTATATCCTAAGCCCAAAATACTTTCCAATCCATGAAGAACCAGATAACCAAAAAATATAAGCAAAGCATTAACTGCCATGCTAACTGAACTGTTTCTTATGAGAAAAACAAGTGAAATTGCGAGCGTTGATACAGCCATATGATATAATGCCTCACAGAATATGTAGGACACTATATTGCTAATGTTTGTAAAAGTAAGACCGCTTATTTCAAAAAAAATTTTATTACATAACAAACCAATTAAAAAGGCAGACACCAAAAAAAAGAATGATACAATCCAGCCAATTACAAATTTTGAGAAGAAGTAACTCCATCGTGACAGACCTTTTTCTATATAATGTTTTACAGTCCCTTGACGAAAATCATTTGAGAAATAGTAGCTGCAAAAAACAATCAAAGGGAATACAACCGGGTAATAATTAAAAAAAGAATCCCAGTAATTTGCAGAAACTTCTGTACCTACCAAATATTCCCTCATGCCAATCGTTGCTTTTTGTGCATAAGCACATAAGAATATCCATCCTGTCATCATAAGAAAACATACTTTCAAGACTTTTCCATGTATTGCTTTATAAAAATCAGCTCTAATTAAATTAAGCATTGACTATGCCTCCTCTCATTTTTTCATTAAAGTAATCTTCCAGTGACTCCTTTGTTACAGTACATTCATCAACAGAAATTCCATGATTAACCAGTAAGGAGTTTACAATTCCGGGATTGTCTACATATTCAAAAATCCGAATATTATTATCGGAAAGAATTTCGTAGTTTTTAGTATGGAGATTTTTCTCTATTAAAATAGCGGCCTGTGCAGTATCTGATGCCTTAATTTTTAAACAACATTGACATTTTTCATTTAATTCTTTTGCAGTGATTTCTTCAATCAGCTTGCCATTTTTAATAATGCCGTATTTCGTTGCAATTTTTGACAATTCCCCCAAGATATGACTGGAAATCATAATGGTAATATGTTCTTCCCTATTTAGTTTTAATAAGAAATTCCTCATATCTTGTATTCCAGTCGGATCTAAGCCATTGATAGGTTCATCAAGAATCAGAAAATCAGGATTTCCCAACAAGGCAATGCCAATGGCTAAACGCTGTTTCATACCTAATGAAAATTTTTTGACAATTTTATTTTCATATTGTGACAGACCCACCTGCTTTAAAATTTGTTGTACAGATTCTTTGCTTGACAGTCCATATGCATTTCTAAATACTTCCAAATTTTGTTTTGCGGTTAATTCTGCATAAAGTGCCGGAGATTCAATCACACAACCAATACGATAACGCTCAGTCTGGGGAACAAAATTTCCAAATAGTTCAATAGAGCCTTCTGATGGTTCAACCAAACCTGCAATCATTTTCATTAAAGTAGACTTACCAGCACCATTTTCTCCAATCAAGCCATATATTTCGCCTTTTTTAATAGAAATGGATACTTTATCAACAGCATAATAATTTGTGTATTTTTTAGATACTGTGTTCGTTCTTAGTATATATTCCATGATATATCCCTCCTTGTGGTTTTAGTGTAAGGGATAAGTTTAAGTAAATTATTTTCTAAATCTAAGGATTTCATAAAGATTATATGTCCATCTTAAACCCAATTCCCCAAACCGTTTTAATATATGATTTACTATTATCTATTGCAGCAATTTTTTTGCGTAAGTTGCTGATATGAACATTGATAGCATTTTCAGTTCCCTCTAAAGTTTCATTCCATAATTGCTCATAAATCATATCTTTCGTAAATACTTGTTGCGGATGTTCCATAAGCATTTTCAATATAGCAAACTCATTTTTTGTAAGGGGCAATTTTTGATTTTTTAGAGTGGCCTCCATTCCTGTTGTATCTAAATTTAAATCGCCACAACATAACAAGGAATTTGATGTATATTGATTTTCATAAATCCGTCGCAAAATCGTTTCAATCCTTGCAAGTAGTTCTTCTATATCGAAGGGTTTCGTTACATAATCATCAGCACCGTTTTTCAATAAGAAAATTTTACTTTTAGAATCTTCTTTTGCAGATAGACCGATTACAGGTACATTTTTTGTTTTCTTTATTTCTGCTAAAACTTGTTCACCAGAAAGACCGGGAAGCATTAAATCCAAAATAATCAGATTAACTTTTTGCTTTTCAAGAAAAAGAAGGGCTTCTGTTCCTGAATAAGCAGAATATGTTATATAACCATTTTTCCGAAGATATTTAACAAGCATATCATTGATAGCCATATCGTCATCAACTATTAGAATTGTGTAATTCATATAAAATACCTCTCTTTAACATTGATCAATTTGCAGAATATAATTTTATGGCATATTCGTATCAACTTTATCACAATCGTTTGCTATATTCAATCATGTGGCTATTTGATAATGAAATAAAATACTACTTAACATCAAATTTCATTACATTCTCATAATTCAACCCGAAATGTACAATGATATAGGGTGATATGAGAATGAACCAAGATGAAATCAGGTTTGACTTTCATGGGCTCGGGCTGGCAATCAAACAAGCCAGAGAGGAAAGGGGCTGGACACAGGCCTATGTGGCGGAGCTGGTCGGCAAGACAGACCGCACGATTATGAATATTGAAAACAAGGGACAACATCCCAGCTTCAATTTATTTTTCAAACTCGTTACCATGTTCGATATTTCCGTAGACCAGTTTTTCTACCGGGAAGAACAGCGGGACGAACACAGTTGCAGAAAGCACATTATGTTAGTTTCCAATGTTATTTACATTGCTGAAACAATGAAACAGACATATCCTAATAGAAATTGAAAAGGATAATATAATAGCAGGGGACGATGTGCGTTTTATCCCCTGCTCTTATACGTTTTTCTATCATATTTTCATCAATATAGCTTGGTATTTAACTGATTTTTCAAATAACATCTAAGTCCAACATATGCTCCCTGTGAAAGCACAAAAAGCAATAGAAGATTTACTGACAGTACCTTTTTGATTGTTTCTCCAAAATAAATGATGACAGCAGTACTTGTCAGTATTATCAGTAGGGTAATAACATCCCAACAGTTTTTCTTATATAATTCTATAACCTTTATTTCTATCAGTATCGCCAGTATCCCTGTCCCTGCGACACATATTCCGACAACCAATATCAGCAATACCCAATATATGATTCCGGCTATAAACGCATTAGGAATTTTGGTACTAATCTGTGCCACAGATTGCCCGGCAGAAATCGTCCATCCGATAAAGATCTGTATGAATGACGCCGCATCATGAAAGAATGATTTACAATCGGAAAGGAACACATCTGACTGTACTGCCTGAAAAAGAGTGGTTGTCAGCGAATACCATGCAA
>OGYN01000389.1_pt1 | contig 41974 bp, 28 predicted proteins | sample 1576551 | NCBI WGS metagenome assembly OGYN01 (sample SAMEA3541589, study PRJEB24748) | human gut metagenome | biome: human gut; feature: human-associated habitat; material: faeces | place: China | collected 2012 | reverse complement strand
GGTGGCGGCGGGGGCATCCCCGGGCCTCCATTCATGTTCATATACCCTTGCGGTGGCGGCGGGGGCATCCCCGGGCCTCCATTCATGTTCATATACCCTTGCGGTGGCGGCGGGGGCATCCCCGGGCCTCCATTCATTCCATTGTTAAAATTCTGTTCGTTCATCCCAAACCCTCCATTTTTTCACCTTGAACCACTTTGAGCTACTCTACAAGTGCCATCTCATCAAGCCCCACGATCCTGTCCATACACACCGGTGCTGTCAGCCTGTAGGCAAAACTTGCAGACTCGAACAGGCAGTATAATTTGCCATTATACGAATATATCTGCTCCAGCTTCTGCGGAAGCTTAACCACCTGTCTCGGTGTCTCTGTGCTGTAATTCACACTGGACAGCTTACCTATATCTGTATCGTATACCTCTATTCTGGATTCATCTATACCATATGATATAGAGAATATTATCTCATTTTTGTACACCTGAAGCCCCTGCACCCTTCCTGGTATATAGAAAGCCTCGTCCTCCTCCGAGGATATGGCGGTGCCGCCATTTACGATCTCGTAGCTGGCTGCCATGCTGTAGCTGTTCTTATCCTTTCGCCAGTAGCCCGCATATATATGTCCGTCATATATCGTGATAAATGACGTTGCAGGGAACATGACGCTACATGTGTTCCTGTATTTTATCGGCTTTCCCTGAGCCACATCGTATTTCTCTATGGAGTCCAGCGTAAGACATGATATGGATGCCTTCCTGCTCCTGTCCTCATCCTCATCGATCATATACGAGGAAACCCACAGCACATTATTCTTCGTATCATACGCAAGTCCTCCGGCATGTGTCGTGTCCTTGAGAACCAGTGTTTTAATATATTCCCCGGTCTGTGTATCAAGAACAAATATCACAGATTTGTGTTTCTTCGTCTTGCAATATGCACTGACAAATGTATACTTCTTCGTAACTGCCAGCCCCTGTGGCGTCATGGACGTGCAGTTCTCTATCTCCCTCGACTCACTGCCTATCGTATCAGCATACGCAAGACCCGGAATGATCATCATGCCATAATCGGTATCCCTGTTCTGGGCATACATACCCATATGATAGAATTCCGGTTCAGTCGACATCTCCCATATCTGCGAAAAATTCGACTTGTTGTCAACCGCATAGGTGCTGGTTCCGGAATCATTTCCCGATATCTCGAAGTTTCTGCAGTACACTCCGCCATACAGCCATATCACGCAGATTCCCCCGACATAACACCATGCAAATATCTTCACAAGTATCCTTCTCGACTGGACTGTCGACAAAAGTGCCGCCATGACCATCTGACTTATTATGGTTATAAGCATCATGGCATTTGTCAGCATATCTCCATGGCTGACTATCTGAAGCGGTACGCCTATCATCATAATCCAGTAGGCCTTCTGTTTCACCTTAATTCTTATTACACCATTCCAGCCTTCCCGCTTCATGCCCCACACCTGCAGTGACTGCCATACAACCACAAGGCCATATACGATGCACGCCACAAGCAGGAGCTGCCTGAGCACAGCAACAGCCGTTATCTCAAGGGCCTCACCATTTCTGTAAAATGCCATATAGTACACACCCTGTGCGAGCTGCCATATCCTCCACGCCATCATGGCGAACATCGCAAGCGCTGCAACAAATGCAAATGTGTTGGTAACAGTTCTTCGTCTGACACCCTCACGATGTTCCTTCATCTGTTTGCGCAGACGTTTCTTTGCCCTTCCCAGCTCCTTTATGTGCTTTTTACACTTTCTGATCCTTCTGCGTTTATAGAACAGCACCTTGTACGGCGCGCGTCTGTTCTTCAGCTCTTCATATTCTTCCCTAAGTCTGTCATACCGTTCCGACTCCTCATGAAGATCCGTTCTGGTCGCCCTGAGTGCAGAACGACACATAACGTATCCCTCAAGATCTATCTGTGCCTGTTCTTTCAGCTTTTCAGCCTGAAGTTGAAGCTTCTCTTCTCTGTTCAATTTCTTAGCCCTGTCTGTCATGAAAATCCGCTCCTGTCCATCAGCCTCTTTACTCAAAGTACCGTTTTATTTTGTCCTCCACCAAATTCGAGCCGATCACAATTATGATCTCCTGCCCGTTCTCTATAGGTCTCACCTCGGTCTTTTTTGCCGTGGCGTTGAGCTCTATCCATCCGGTGTCATTTACAGGGAGAAAACCCTTGATTCTAAAGACATCTCCGCATTCCTTATCCGCAAATATATCCCTGACTATCGTCTCAAGCCGCTCCTGAGGCATGACCTTATTCATGATATATACCGAGTTAAACACATCACTTTGTTTGAACCATAATTTTACATAGTCGTTTAATTTGTATCCGGTTGACATAAAACCTTCAAAGTCATCGTCCGTGAAATCATCCCAGTTCTTCTCCAGAACATCATCGCAGAACTGACGCTTACACTGAAATTCGGTGAGCACTTCATTGATATATTCTATTGTGCTCCTCTTCTCATCCTCCGATGCATCCTGAACCTTGCTCATCACCAGAGTTCCACAGTTCGCAACCTCAGACGCAAGCACATATCTGGACTGTCTGCTCATATCCCGGTCAAGTCCGGCATCGACTATGGAAATGATGCTTCCCACCTCATACCATCTGTCAAGTGGCTCCTCGTGGAGGACGTCAAAGAATTCATCCACATCAAATATTCCGGACGGCTCAACAATGACTCTGTCATAGCCGCTCATCCCCATCGCTATGAGCTTTGTCTTGAACCTTCTCTTGTGACAGTCCTCGCCGCAGCCACCTGCCACCATCTCAGCATGACAGTTCTCGCCCATCACATCCTGAAGAAGCATCATGTCCACGTTGACTGCACCATAATCATTTTCAAGGATTCCGACATTATATCCTTTGCCAACAAGGTAGCTCACATACTTCTTAATAAATGTCGTCTTGCCTGAGCCCAGAAAGCCCGTTATCAAATCTATCTTTACCATATGTCCACTCTCCTTATTATCTACGCGCGTTACCAGCTTGATCTCACATGAAATCCGCTGTCATTCTCCAGAGGTATCTCCCTGACATCCATATCCTCTATAAATATATATCTGTCATTTCTGAGAACTGCTATCACCTTGTCTATAGCCTCAGGCAGCCCCTGAGCCTCCATCTCAACAGAATCATCATATCTGTTGCACACCCAGCCGGTGACTCCGTACATGGATGCAGCATAGCTCGCCCTGTATCTGAAGCCAACTCCCTGCACTCTTCCTCTGAATGTATAATGTCGTCTTATCTTGTCCATATCTATATGTCCCATCTCTGTTATGATCTTCTCATATCTTACATTTTATATCCTGCTGCCCGCATCTTACACATCATGTTCAGCATCGTACTTTTCTGCGTCATACACGATATTTCCGCCACAGATTGTATAGTGAACCCTTCCTGGGAGAGTCCATCCGGCAAATGGACTGTTGGATGCCTTTGACGCAAAGCTGTTCACTGTCCACTGCTCATTCTCGCCAAATATGACTATATCCGCAGGAGCTCCCTCTGCTATCTTGCCCGGTTCCATGCGGTAAAATTCTGCAGGATTCCTGCTCATTAGTTCCATGAGCTTCATGAGTGAGATATATCCAGGCTGTACAAGGGAATATATTCCAAGGGCAAGAGATGTCTCAAGCCCTGTTATTCCACTTGGCGCCTTGTCAAGCGGTCTCGCCTTCTCCTCACTGCTGTGCGGGGCGTGATCCGTCACTATCATATCTATTGTGCCATCCTGTATTCCCTCTATAATCTGTCTTCTGTCTTTCTCGGTTCTGAGTGGAGGATTCATACGCGCCATGGTTCCGTACTTCAACACAGCATCCTCTATAAGGGTGAAATGATGTGGAGTTGCCTCCGCATGTACGTCCGCTCCAAGCTTCTTTGCAGTTCTCACTATATCCACGGAATTGCCTGAGCTTATATGCTGTATGCACACTGATGCACCTGTGTGAAGTGCAAGGACGCAGTCCCTTGCAACCATAATATCCTCCGCTGTGCGGGATGCACCGCCGTATCCAAGCTTTTCTGATACTTTTCCCTGATTCACTCCCGGCTGTACAATGAACAGCGGATCCTCTTCATGAAGACTCACCGGAAGATCAAGATCCCTTGCCTTCTCCATAGCCTCAAGAAGAAGCTTCTCATCCATGATTGGGATTCCGTCATCGGTAAATCCTGCTGCACCTGCAGCCGCAAGACTGTCCATGTCCACGAGTTCCTTGCCAGCAAGGCCCTTTGTGACTGTGGCTGTCTGAACTACATGTATTCCGGTCTTTGCACCTTTATCCTGTATATACTTGAGAGTCTCAAGGTTATCCACCGCCGGCTTTGTATTCGCCATACATACCACCATCGTGAAGCCTCCTCTTGCAGCGGCGGCGGCACCTGTCTCGATGTCTTCCTTGTACGTAAATCCCGGATCGCGGAAGTGTACATGAGTGTCTACCAGTCCCGGTGCAACTACAAGTCCATCTGCATCGATGACCTCCGCACCCTCTGCCTCCAGATCGTATCCTGTCTTAACTATGTGATTGCCGTCGATGAGCACATCCATGACCTCGTCTGTATGGGTGACCGGATCAATGACTCTTCCATTCTTTATCAATAACATTTGCCTGTTCTCCTCTATATAAATATTTTATTACTGTCTGTATGTGTTCTGCGGATCATACTGTGATGACTGACCGTAATGTGGCTGCTGACCGTAGCCGCTATACTGATTATTCTGCTGTGACTGCCAGCCATACTGGGTCTGCTGGCTGTAGCCATTCTGCTGATCGTACCGCTGTGGCTGACTGTAGCCACTTGACGGCTGATTGTACTGTCCTGGCTGTTGAGTATAGCTGCCTGGCTGATTGTACTGCCCCGGCTGCTGACCGTAACCGCTCTGCTGACTGTATCTGCTCTGCGGATTATACTGCTGACCATACCGGGTCTGCTGGCCGTAGCCACTCTGCTGATTATTGTACTGTCCCGTCTGGCCGTATGCATTTGTCCGTATGGTGTTCTGCCTCTGGCCATATACATTTGACTGATTGTACTGCATGTTCTGCCCGTACATATTTGGCTGATTATATCCACACATAGGTATATATCTGAAGTTATACGGATTCACCCATATAGGATTTACCGCTATGATATGATCGTTCTTTGCCGCATGGGATATGAGCAGGAACATCAGAACCACCGACAGGATCAGAACCAGTATGCACAGGATCACGCTGGTGTCATCAATCGACAGCACAAAATCATACAGTCCGTGTATTCCCATGGTGCTAAAATACGCTATCAGCATATTGCCTGCGGCACCCTCGCCCTTGTTCGCATTCTCTCTCGCCTTTGAGTAGAAATATCCCATGATAACGCCGCATGAGCAGTGAAGTGGGATTGCTGTCACAGCCCTCAGGATTCCGAGTCCTATTCCACCCTGGAATACATACAGGATATTCTCCAGTGTTGCAAATCCGAGCGACGAGCACACGCCATATATAACGCCGTCATAGCTGTGGTCAAAGTTCTTATTTTTCCATGTAAGTATTAACATTCCAAGGAATTTGCCCAGTTCCTCGATCATCGCCACTATAAAGAAGCAGTTGACCAGCTCATAAACCGCCGTTCCGGATTCCAATCCCATGTAGTATAACAATACGCCCCCAACCAGCTCCACGACTACTGCCGGTATCGTGCTGACAGCTCCCAGAACCGCAAGCCATACTAGCAGGCTCATTGGATCCCTGCTATTCTTATTTCTTCTGACTACAAATAACAGCAGTAACACCGAAGGTAATACTGCAAGTCTCAATGCAAATGCACTCATCCTTTACTCTCCCTGATATTTTCTTCCGTATAAATATATATACATATTAAAGATACCATTTTTAGCGTGAATCCACAATAAGCAGAGGCCTTTACCGACATTTTATTTCATTAATTAACTTTAATTTAGCCTAAATACAACTCAAGGCAGGTCATTCCATTTCAGAAGACCTGCCTTGAACCAATTTTCAAATGTATTCAGTTACGACTTACTGTGTGACATCAATATCTCCGCTACTAGTCTCGATATTGCACTTTCCATCTGCTCCCTCAACCGAGTCCGGTACATTTACATCACCGCTGGATGTCTTTGTATTGTATTCATACTTCATTTCTGAGCCAATGCCGATCGATACATCACCACTGGTTGTCACGACATTGATCTCAGAAGCATCACAGTCTCTAATCATTACGTCACCACTTGACGCACGACCGTTTATACGTTTTGCCTTTATACTGCCAGATGTGATATTGCCACTGGAGGTCTTCAGATCAATATTATCCATCACCACATCACCAAGACTGACGTCACCACTGTTTGCTGATATTCTTGTATCCTTTGACGATACACTGTCAAGCTTAATGTCACCACTGCTGGTCGCCACCGTCAGAGCATCTGCATTTGCACCATTTACGATCACATCGCCGCTGGCGGTCTCTATATCAATATTGCCTATTGCCAGATAATATTCCATATCCACGTCACCACTGCTGGTCACGATCTTCAAATCATCGTACTCCGTGCCGGCCAGATACACCGTCACGGACGGCCATGCTCCAGAGTACATACCAATGGAAATGTTAAATGCCGCGTTTCTGCTGTCATCTGCGGTTATCTTGAGCACGCCATCTGATATATCTACATGATGTGTCAGATTCCCGCAGTCATAATACTCCACATAACTTGTATCTCCACTCGCCTTCTTCACGGCAACATCCACATCTGATGCGCTTTTTACATCAATTGCAGTGAATTTATCTTTTATATCAACAGTCTTCTTTACGTAGTTAACCGGCTCCGATGTCATGTGTGCCAGATTCACAGTCACATTTGGCCATCTGAATCCATTTACAGCAAGTGCTGAGATCACAGTGATAATGCCTGCCACGATCATGATCGATGCAGCTATAACAGCTTTCTTTGTTCTACTCATGCCTATTTCTCCTTTACAAACATTCTCTTTATACCATTCACACTGGCCTTGCAGACCTTAAATATACCAACCGTAACAGGCTTAACCGATACAACAAACAATATCGCTATACCAACTCCTATGAGTGCTGCTCCGAGCATGAGAACTGCTGTATAAGGGCTGTGGGCCACGAACAGAGGTATGGTACATATCAATCCGCCTATTCCCGCAACCACAAAGCTGAGCACTACCGCATAGAATGATATAAGAAGTGCAAATGCAACTATCCACAGTGTGAGCAACAATACCGCCGCTGTAATGAGAAGTGGTATCCACACCGGAGAACCAAGTACTATGAGTATGACCTCCCATGCCTTGAGCTCGTGCTTTGGCTTGATCTTCTCCTTCACAAGCTTCGTGAGCGGCATCTCCTCAAGTATCTGCTCCACAGCAGCCTCCGGAGATCCCATATCCGCCACAGCCTCCTCCTCGGAAAGGCCGTCTTCCACACGGTCATCTATCATCTCACTGTAATAATCCATAAACCTGTTCACATCATCGGCCGGCATCGCACTGATCCTGCTTCTTATTGCCTCCAGATATTCCTGTTTATTCATCTCTGACTTCCTCCTTCACAATAAATCTGTATATGGATTCCAGTTCTTTCCACTCTTCCTTGAACTCTTCTATCCTGGCTCTTCCGGCATCCGTAATATGATAATACTTTCTGAGTCTTCCGTTATGCTCCACGGAATGAACCGTGAGCAGTGCTCCCGCCTCAAGTCTTCTGAGGATAGGATAGAGTGTGGACTCTGATATCGTCACATACGGCTTCATATCTTTGATGATCTGATATCCATAGGAATCCTCGTCCTTGATGGCCGCAAGCACACACACGTCGAGCATCCCTCTCTTCAATTGTATATCCATCGCTATACCTCCTTACGCAGTATACTATACGTCGCATAGTATCATATGTCAAGTAGTATTTTCAGCACTCTACAAAAAGGAACAACAATGGGGTCAGGCACCTTTTACATAGATTCTACATTAATGTATATGAAACATAACAAACAGGGCGGGACATCCCACCAATGGGATGTCCCGCCCTGCTTACAAATTATATTCTGCTATATCTTAATCTGACACATGATATGTTTTCCATTATAGTATGTCGATGACATACTCCTTGCTGAACGAATGGCCAGCCTCAAGACTGTTTGAATACTCACGGTCCGCCAGATCTCCGTCATATCCCTCGCGGTCACACCTGCCAAACCAAGGCTCTATGCAGACAAATGGCGCATGTTTCTTTGCAGGAGACCATATGCCTATCTGCGGCACATCAAATCTCAACTGCAAAACCGGCGCATCAGATGAGTTCCTTAATGTAATCGTATTTATACCCTTACCATCCATGATCAGGGCATCCTCATCAAACATCTCATCACGCAGCTTTAAGACTCCATCTGTCAGTCTGTGCGTAACTGTTCTATCTCCAAGAACTCCATTTGCTGTCAAAAGACCACATTCAATCTCGTTCTTACCTGTGTGCATATCCAGAGAATAACCGCCGATGCCTCCCTCACATGCAAATGCAGGATGGGCACCGATAGAAAAATGAATCGTGTCAGTTCCCTCATTCACAACGGTCCACATAACATGTACAGATGAACCTTCAAGTCTATATCCTATACAAAGACTGAAATCAAACGGATAGCTCTTCTGCCATGTATCATTCTTCTCAAGCACAAACAGCAGTGTATCACCAGTCTGGCCAGCCACTACAAACTCGCTGTCCCTTGCAAATCCGTGCTGAGGTATATTCTCATAAACCACCCCGTTATGTCTGTAACGCTGTCCTTCGAGCTTTCCCACAAATGGAAACAGCACAGGAGAAACTCTTCCCCAATACTCAGCATCACCGCACCACATGTATTCTCTGTCTGTCTCGATACTCTTCAGGCTCACAAGCTCTGCACCGTGAGTATTCACCTTTATAGCGATCTTATCATTTTTTAATTCAACAATACCCATCATGTCCTCCTATACTCCAGCCAGTCTGGCTGATCATAATTTGCAAATAATATTATACACTTTTATAACATTATAACACAGGTACAAAAAAATACGGTCGCTTAATGAACTAATAAGCAACCGTATTTTATATACTGTTTCTCGGCATCCACACCTCGTTATCCAAGCGCGATCATTCTGTTGATGCAGCGGGAAGCACCCTCCATCACCTCATCAGAAAGGACTATCTCTTCGCCACCTGTGCCCTTTAATACATTCAATATGTCAACCAGGGTAGTAAGTTTCATATTATGGCACATCAGCTTTGAAGAAATTGAATAGAACATTTTGTCAGGGCACTCATACTGAAGATGCTCCACAATACTGTGCTCTGTACCGATGATAAATTCTTTTTTCTCTGACTTTCTGGCATATGCCATAATTCCTGTGGTTGAACCTACATAATCAGCCTCTGCAACTACATCCGGCCTGCACTCAGGATGGACAAGAAGTTCCGCATGTGGATGTAACTCTTTTGCCTTCAAAGCATCATCTAGGGTAACCGCAAGATGTCTAGGACATCCGCCGTTAAAAAATGCAAATTCCTTTTCCGGCATCTGCTTTTGAACATAGTTTCCAAGATTCGGATCTGGAATAAAAAGAATCTTGTCGTTATCAAGCTTGCTGCAGATCTGCACTGCTGATGAGGATGTCACACATACATCACAGGCAGTTTTCAATTCAGATGTCGTATTAATATAGGCGACAACCGCATATCCCGGATACTTCTTCTTCATCTCATCCAGCGTTTCAAGGTTCATCTGCTCAGCCATCGGACATCCGGCTTCAGGATTAGGCAGGTACACATTCTTATCAGGGGACAATATCTTACATGTCTCCGCCATAAAACGCACACCACACATTATTATATTTTTGCGGGAATCCTTGCTCGCCTCAACGCTAAGTCCATATGAATCTCCCATATAATCTGCAACTTCAAGAATCTCATGTCCCTGATAAGCATGTGCCAGTATGCAGAAATCCTTCTCTTTCTTCAGTCTGATTATCTCTTCCTGTATCTCTTTTATCGTCATTTTATTCTCTCCAAATCATTCTGTATTATTTCTCCCACTCCTGCCATGGAACAAGAAAGCCTGTCTCCTCGAGTTTCTGCTCTATAGTGTCCAGGATCTCTTCACTAGGAGCCTCTATCAGATGGTAATGATATCCGTTCGTAGCATTTCCAAGCAGGGACGACTGGCTGTTTTCCAATTTTTTCATAAATTTTGCCACGTCGTATCTGGAAGCAATATTCATCTTTGCAGTAACACGATTGTACACCGTATGACTTATACTTACATTCTTTACAACACCGCCATAATCAACTATGATCGTGAGTTCTTCCTCAGTCCTGTCATAACCGTGTTTTACTTTAAACTCTCTCTGACATTTTGATTCATTCTTGTATATATAACCCCTGTTAGTTGCAATTATGCCATCATCAGCCGCCCTGATCACTGCAATGTCCTGCACTATTATCTGTCTACTGACATCGAATTCTGACGCAAGCTTATTTGCCGGAACAGGGACATCTGAATTCTTCACAATGTCAAGTATCCTTTCCCTTCTCTCTTTTGCCTTCACTTTATTCCTCCGCATGAAGATTTTTCATCGATATATCCATTATAGGTGAGCTGTGTGTAAGCGCACCGCTTGATATATAATCCACTCCCAATGATACCAGTCTCTCTATGTTCTCTTTTGTAACATTGCCTGAACATTCTGTCTCCGCACGTCCATCGATCAAATCAATCGCAGCTCTCATCTGATCCGTTGTCATATTGTCAAGCATAATGATATCGGCTCCCGCTTCAACAGCCTCTTTTACCTGATCCAGTGTCTCAACTTCAACCTCTATCTTGCGGACAAATGGTGCATACTCCTTTGCCATTCTCACTGCATTGGTTATACTTCCCGCAGCGCCTATATGATTATCCTTAAGTAATACTCCATCCGACAAATTGTATCTGTGATTGCTGCCTCCGCCGACTCTGACTGCATACTTCTCAAATATACGGCAATTAGGTGTGGTCTTTCTGGTATCCAGCAGAGTAGTCTTGCTCCCTTTAAGAAGTTCTGCTACCTCATGGGTATATGTAGCTATACCACTCATACGCTGCAGGTAATTAAGCGCAACCCTCTCTCCAGAGAGAAGAACCCTGATATCACCAGTCACAACTCCCATAAGCTGGCCAGCCTTCACCTCATCGCCATCTTTGCAGAAGAACTCAACCTCAGTGCTGTCATCTAAGAGTGTAAATACTCTTGCATATACATCAAGTCCTGCAATGATTCCATCGTGCTTGCATATCAGGTCTACTTTTCCTTTCTGTGCCTTTGGCATCACCGCATTTGTGGATACATCCTCACTTGTGATATCCTCCTGTAAAGCCATCATTATAAGCTTGTCCGCATTCAATTTCATTGTTATCTGATTCATTCTCAGCCTCTTCTTTCCGTTTCTGTCAAAACTATATTCTTATATTCTCTAAACAAACCATCTATATCTTCATATTCAGACAGATCTATGTTGTCTTCTCCACAGCCTCTGTGCTCTCTGCTGAACATGATATCATCTGCTGCCCTCTGTGCAAATACAAGCGACTCAAGTAACGAATTGCTTGCCAGTCTGTTTCTGCCATGCACTCCATTACATCCAGCTTCTCCTACCGCATACAATCCTTCCATGGATGTCCTTCCGGCAAGATCTGCCTTCACTCCGCCCATGTGGTAATGCTGAGCCGGCACAACCGGTATCGGTTCAACAAGCACATCATACCCCTCATCCTTGCACTGCTTGTATATATGTGGAAAATGCTGCAAGATCACATCTCTTCCAAGCGGTCTCAGATCTTCCCATACATGCTCCGTTCCATCTATCTCCATCTGTTTCCATATTGCATGGCTGACTACATCACGAGGCTGCAGTTCATCTGTAAACCTTTCGCCCGCCTTGTTAAGAAGCCATGCGCCTTCGCCTCTCACAGATTCAGATATCAGAAATCTTCTTCCCTTATTCCGGCTAAACAGTGTTGTCGGGTGAATCTGTACATAATTCAGATTCTCTACCTCTACACCATGTTTTAAGGCAATTGCTATGGCATCACCTGTTATATGGGCAAAATTCGTTGAGTTCTTATATATACCTCCGATTCCACCACACGCCAATACAACGTTGTTGGATCTAAGTATGCTTATATTATTCGCCTCATCAGCTATAACCACGCCACCACAGGCATTGTCATTGCAGACGATGTCGAGCATAGTCGTATACTCATATATCTCGATATTGGATTTCTTCTTTGCACACTCCAGCAAAGTGGATGTAATCTCTTTGCCGGTAATGTCCTCGTGGAACAATATTCTTGGCTGGCTGTGAGCTCCCTCCTTGGTGAAGGCAAGCTTTCCTCTCTCATCTCTCTCAAATCTAACTCCAAGCCTTATCAATTCTCTGATAACAAGATTAGATGATCTGATCATCAGATCGACTGTCTTTTTATTGTTCTCATAATGACCGGCTCTCATGGTGTCTTCAAAATAATCTTCGTAATCTTCCTCACCCCGCAGCATACATATGCCGCCCTGGGCCAAAAAAGAGTCGGACTCATCAGCCCGCCTTTTTGTGATAATACAGACCTTTTTTGTCTCTGGAAAATTCAACGCACAGAACAAACCTGCAGCGCCAGTTCCCACGATAATAACATCATATACAGTGTTCATCATTTCTCCTCTTCAAGTATGCATCATATTATTCTTTATAACCTGACTTGCATATAAACATAACATATGTAAACACATATGTAAAGATATATGTAATGTTATGTGTAAACTTTTGATGTAAACTTTTGAATTAGAGTTTTCTGTATACCGTCTCTACTTTAAGACTTTCTTTATCTGTTTCTCTGTAGCTATCGGGTAAATATCATCCATATGCTTCACTATCCTCTCCCACGATTCCTCAGGGCTCTCACCATATGCGGACGTCACGTGGTCATATCCCCACAGCTTCTCCGGCATGGAATACACAGCCACATTCCAGCCGTATTCCGCCCCCTTTTTGTTCAACCGTTTTCTGAAGTCACATGCACACAGATAGGTCTGCATCTGGAGCTGTGTCATCGTACCCTCAAAGCCCTTCTCACCGTCCTTGCCAAATCCGGCAAGTTTCTTTATATCGAATGAACAAAGTTCTGTATTGTACATACTATCCAGCTTTTCTGCTGCAAATTCCACATCGCTCTCCTCGTCTATACGGTCATCCATGAACAGATCCATGATCTTCTTCTGCCTGAATGACGCAAACTCATCATCCCATCTGGCATCGAAATCATATCCAGCTCTTCTATAATTTGCAAAATACGGGAACCATTTCTTTGAGATAAATCCCGCCTTATTGTGGAAAAATTTGCCGTATGCGATATCGCCTCTTCTGGCTATGATCTCACGCCACACCCAAGGATCCCTCTGCGGGTCTTCACTCCACCAATACTTCTCCGTGGTTCGCTCTTCCACCGAAAATCCAGGTATCTCATTGCGGAAAAGAGGCAGGAATCCCACTTCCTCTATATATCCGATAAGTTCGTCCACCGTGTGCAGGCACTCCGGATCATCCTCCGAAACTCCATACATGATCCATGTTCCGTCTTTTGATTCCATAAACTCTCCTAAATTATTCGCCCCTCAAGGTGATCCATCTCATGGAGCACTATCTGGGCTATATATCCGTTGAACTTCATACGCTTTTTTGCAAATGATGCATCCTGAAACTCTACTTCTATGTCTCTATACCTTGTCACCTTTCTCGTGCCGTCCAGAGACAGACATCCCTCCTCTGTCTCGTAAGCCCCCGACTTTGACAGGAGTACCGGATTCAGCATGACAACATTGGCAAATCCCATACTGACGATGATTATCCTCTTCTTATATCCGATCATGTTGCCCGCCATGCCGACGCACCTCGCCTGATTTGCCGCTAATGTGTCCTGCATATCTGCTATGATCCCCGCATCCATCGTCGTCATCGGAGATGACTTCTGGCTGAGAAACATCTGATCTCTTACTATCTGTTTTACCATGGTCTATTACCTTTCTTTATCTACTCACCATTCTTCACGTACAGGAATAATTTCGACTTGAGCAGCTTCTTCGGCGTCGCCGAGATCTCGCATATCTCCTCATATATGCGGTTGCACACGATAAAATACGCAGCCAGGGCAGTCAGCACATTCTTCTGATTTGCGCTCTGGAAATTGTACTTTCCCGTCTTCTCATTCTTCTCGCTTCTGGCATGTTTTACCAGGTTATAGTCATTCCACCAATCCGCGATCCTGCCATCCACAAATGCGCTGAACGGCTTCAACTCGATATCTTCAAATGTGTCTATCGTCCTCACTGCGTCAAGCCTGATAGCCGGGAATTTCCTAAGCACAGGAGTAAGCCTGTCATGTATATTGTACTTCTTCCTGTAATCGTCCTCCTCTACCATCTTGCAATATATCTCAATCAGAGAATCAATATTGCTGCAGATGTTCAGAAACATATTTATGTATCTGCTTGAAAATGTCGGAAAGTTGCTCTTGTGAATGTCCACATACTCCGAACTGATCCTGACATCCTTCTCAATGATCTGGTATTGCTTCCAGAAAATGTTCAGAAATTCCTTCTCAGTTATGACAACTCTGGTCTTCCTCGCCAGAACATTTACCCACAAATGTCCCTGACCTGTCCTGTCAGTTCTCACATCCTGACTCGTCCATACATCCTCAAGAACCGCGCCTGAAACCGAATACACCATATCACAAACCTTTGTCTCGGTATAATTGGCAAATGTTCTTCCATCATCCCGCGTCTGCTCACCTTTTCCATACTTCCACGAAGCATAAAATACACCATCAATCTTAAGTGCTTTCATAACCTTCGCAAAGATCTTGATCATATCACCCTTGTCAACATGGAGCATCGAGGCACATGCCCACACAGCATCAAATTCATTTTCGTAATTCATGGCCTCAATGCGCATATGCACAGCCGCTTTTCCCGTCAGCTCCTGAGTTTTCCTGCACATAGCCTCAGACGCGTCCAGTGATACGACATCATAGCCCTTATCCAGAAAATATTTGCTGTCACGGCCACTGCCGCAGCCAAGATCAAGTATCCTGCAGCCCGGCTTGAGATTTTTCTCAAAGCGCTTGTAAATGTCCGACATGTCTGCATTTCTGGTTACCTCTGAATATCTGTCAGCATGTGTGTTGTAGTATTCTATTGTTCTATTTGTGTTTTTATCATCCATTAAAATCTGACCTCTTCCGGTTCGTTGGTGGTGAGGTTTCGAATCCCCCTCCACCTTCATATGTATCTACAGATTATTTGCCTTTCGCAGCAGCTTCTCAAATGACTCTGCAAATCTCTGGTCATCCTCATCCGTCCTCTTTCTCGGACCTTTGATATGGTTACGGCTCGACGCTCTTCTCGCCTTCTTGTTCAAATGTCTCTCCATAAGCATCTGATCGATATTCTCATTTGTATACCACTTTCCCGATTGGTGTATCGCAAATGCACCTTTCCCCAGTGCCATCGCAGCCACGCCGTAATCCTGAGTTACAACTATATCGCCTCTATGGCAAATGCTTATCAGCTTGTAATCCACGGCATCCGCCCCGGCCCCAACCACGATAACCTCACTGTAATCAGATGTGAGGACATGGTTGGTATCGCAGAGAAGCGTTACGGGGATGTTGTATTTTGTTGCTATGTCTTCTGCTATGCCTACTACGGGGCAGGCGTCGGCGTCTATGTATATGTGCATGGGTAAGTCCTTTATATTACTTTGTTTTTATATTATGTTATTATTTTACATTTCCCGTGGCTATAGTTCAATCTCTATAATATTTTATTGAAAAAACTATATATCATCTATAAATCACTATGTATCTATTAAATCCATCACGAGCTAAATACGGCAACAGGAAAGTTGTTGATTTACATTCCACTATGTATCTATTAAATCTCTTTGAATACCTCTGTAGCTTCAAAGCCAAACTCATTTACATTCCACTATGTATCTATTAAATCTAACGCTGTAGCAGTGATTATCAATATATATGACATTTACATTCCACTATGTATCTATTAAATCGCTTCAAGCTGGTTCCTGCTGCCGCCGTTCGGTATGATTTACATTCCACTATGTATCTATTAAATCTTATTGTAGGCCGCCACTGCCCAAGTCGAATTTAATTTACATTCCACTATGTATCTATTAAATCGTGGTTGAAGCTATAGCTGCTTTGCGTGGAGTTGATGCATTTACATTCCACTATGTATCTATTAAATCGAGAAGGAGAAGATAAAAAGGTTACTCAGGTTGTATTTACATTCCACTATGTATCTATTAAATCTATACTTCGTCCGATGTTGGTGGTATTTCTTATCTATTTACATTCCACTATGTATCTATTAAATCCAATAGCCTGTTTCATCTTGCTATTTTTAGCCACATTTACATTCCACTATGTATCTATTAAATCATACCTCTGCACCATCGTCGCCACCAGCGTTGTTAATTTACATTCCACTATGTATCTATTAAATCCGGCACTTGCAAGTTCTCTCCGAATTCTTCAAATGAATTTACATTCCACTATGTATCTATTAAATCGATAGTGTGCGGTAACGTAGATACCGGGGTTTCTGATTTACATTCCACTATGTATCTATTAAATCATGTGTGTGTGCTTATATTGTTCGTGTTAGTGTTCATTTACATTCCACTATGTATCTATTAAATCTGTTTCCTGTGCCATCGACTGAGGACACTATAACAAATTTACATTCCACTATGTATCTATTAAATCGAGATGCAATGTATTACAACGAATGTCCACAGTGATTTACATTCCACTATGTATCTATTAAATCCGTTCGTTTGATTTGGGGACTTTAAAAGCAAACGTATTTACATTCCACTATGTATCTATTAAATCTCAAAGGCGACAGCATGGAGCCACGAATTTATGAATTTACATTCCACTATGTATCTATTAAATCAAATAACACTATAAGTATACCATTCTACCCTCTTTTATTTACATTCCACTATGTATCTATTAAATCGATGTGAGTAATAATACTGTTGTTCCTGTGACTGAATTTACATTCCACTATGTATCTATTAAATCTCCGTAGTCTCCGTTAAGTCTTGTGCACAGATAGCATTTACATTCCACTATGTATCTATTAAATCCCCATACTCAGATATCCCAGCCTCACCAGAGGAGTATTTACATTCCACTATGTATCTATTAAATCCAAAACCCTGATATGCGTTCTGAATCATCTCCATACATTTACATTCCACTATGTATCTATTAAATCTACCTGTAACCACCCTCGGCAGTGTATCGGCTATCCTATTTACATTCCACTATGTATCTATTAAATCGCTAGTGCTTTTACTGATGTAAGAGCACCTTTACCTAATTTACATTCCACTATGTATCTATTAAATCCGAGCACCTTCATCTCAACCATGTTCTATTCCTCTCATTTACATTCCACTATGTATCTATTAAATCTATAGTTGCTGTCCCAGTCCGTCGGCTTTCTGGTCTGATTTACATTCCACTATGTATCTATTAAATCCTCACTCTCTGCCAGGCATTGACTGTTATATATGGATTTACATTCCACTATGTATCTATTAAATCCAGGGGTACAATCTGTACCCCAGAAGGAGTGTAGATAATTTACATTCCACTATGTATCTATTAAATCTGTCATATCTGTTTAAATGATAGTGCTTGTTGTAGATTTACATTCCACTATGTATCTATTAAATCAAAGTTTATAAAATGTATTGACATATGCGCTATACAATTTACATTCCACTATGTATCTATTAAATCGCGTTATAACACAACACTCCAAGTTCCTGTGCCGATTTACATTCCACTATGTATCTATTAAATCCTTCAGCGGCCGCAAACATTACTATAACAGATTCGCTATTTACATTCCACTATGTATCTATTAAATCGACAAGCCCAGCAACGGCTGTTGATGTTAAACCAAATTTACATTCCACTATGTATCTATTAAATCTACCTCACACTTGCAGGTATATGGGGACTGCCATAATTTACATTCCACTATGTATCTATTAAATCTGAATTGATAATTATCCGATTATATATCGGATCCAATTTACATTCCACTATGTATCTATTAAATCGATAGTATTATCCAATTCGCGGTTATGCTTGCAACATTTACATTCCACTATGTATCTATTAAATCACAAAATGGATCTGGGAGACTATTCGAAGATAAATATTTACATTCCACTATGTATCTATTAAATCAGATAGATCTTGAAATATATAAGAAGGTCTATACGATTTACATTCCACTATGTATCTATTAAATCTTAGCAATATTTACAACTATGTTCTTGCAACAGCATTTACATTCCACTATGTATCTATTAAATCCAGTTGTGCAAAATGGCGATGTTGTTAGTGCTAATAGATTTACATTCCACTATGTATCTATTAAATCGGGTAGTACACACGTAGTAATCAATACTACGTATAAATTTACATTCCACTATGTATCTATTAAATCGGGTGTGCCCGCACTACTCCCTCCGTTGGATGATTAATTTACATTCCACTATGTATCTATTAAATCGTATTATAACTCTTAAGCTTATTCTGTAATTCTGTATTTACATTCCACTATGTATCTATTAAATCCAGGTCAAGCGGTAAAACAACCGCTTGGCTGATTGATTTACATTCCACTATGTATCTATTAAATCCCTATTAAAGACCCCACATCGTTAGTATATGTTGAATTTACATTCCACTATGTATCTATTAAATCTGCGCTTGACACTAGGACATATAATAGTCTACCTTTATTTACATTCCACTATGTATCTATTAAATCGGGTGGAATACCTACACCGCCTACTGTCAACCCACATTTACATTCCACTATGTATCTATTAAATCGATAGTTGATAGCTCTCCGGAGGACCATTTTATTCTAATTTACATTCCACTATGTATCTATTAAATCTACGATAAACAGACGCTCCGAATATTTTGATGAACTATTTACATTCCACTATGTATCTATTAAATCCGGGTATGTACATGCCATTTTTAAAATTGACAAAATTTACATTCCACTATGTATCTATTAAATCCAATCCATCGCACACCGCCCATATCAAAATACAAATTTACATTCCACTATGTATCTATTAAATCCAGATGGCTTTGGGGTTATATGTATGACAGTAAAAAGATTTACATTCCACTATGTATCTATTAAATCTTTAAGCTGGTTAACTCTTTGAGATTTATGAAGTCGCATTTACATTCCACTATGTATCTATTAAATCGGAGTTTGAGGACTTTAAGAAGGAGGTGCTGGAAAAATTTACATTCCACTATGTATCTATTAAATCTGCTATCTGAACTCAGGTGCATGGCGTCATCTTGCATTTACATTCCACTATGTATCTATTAAATCTGAGCCGTTAGGACTTGATGACAGCGAAGTTGTGGAGAATTTACATTCCACTATGTATCTATTAAATCGAGTATAGCATACATTGACCGCTCTAACCCATCCGCAATTTACATTCCACTATGTATCTATTAAATCGCAAAAGCGAATTACCAACGGCTTGAAGCGTCACATTATTTACATTCCACTATGTATCTATTAAATCCTACGTGTCATTGATTTACTAATCATGATAGCTTTTATTTACATTCCACTATGTATCTATTAAATCCAGTTGGGTATATACATGCCATTTTTAAAATTTGTAAAATTTACATTCCACTATGTATCTATTAAATCTTGCATCAACTGCTGACAGCGAAACAGCTTTTTATAAAATTTACATTCCACTATGTATCTATTAAATCGAATAAATATTATTATGTAAAGTCGGTACGGTCTATATTTACATTCCACTATGTATCTATTAAATCGTTTTGGGAGAATCCAGGCGGCAGTGCGTTAAAGTACATTTACATTCCACTATGTATCTATTAAATCCGGGTATCAGTGCTGATGCGATAAGGCAAAGTTTTAATTTACATTCCACTATGTATCTATTAAATCCAAGAAAAAGGACATGCTGACAGATGCGGAGGTTTATTTACATTCCACTATGTATCTATTAAATCGACGATGTTGGCCAGGTGCGTTTATAACAGATACAAATTTACATTCCACTATGTATCTATTAAATCAAAAATCTGGCGCATTAACAGATATGGCGGGCTTGAATTTACATTCCACTATGTATCTATTAAATCAGACGTTCAAACTCGGCAATTTTTTTGCCCTTCTTAATTTACATTCCACTATGTATCTATTAAATCACCAGACACCATTCCATATAATCAATGTCGATTGATGAATTTACATTCCACTATGTATCTATTAAATCAAATCTGATAACAATACCAACTTATTTTCTTCAATATTTACATTCCACTATGTATCTATTAAATCCATGATGACCTATTGAGACGATTAGCGACACTATAATTTACATTCCACTATGTATCTATTAAATCGTGACGCAGAATGGTGACGTTACTAATACTAATAGATTTACATTCCACTATGTATCTATTAAATCTCGGTGCCATCCTCATAAAATTTGTTGTATTCCCTTGACATTTACATTCCACTATGTATCTATTAAATCGCACAGATGGCTTTATGCAGATACCAGAGGACACACATTTACATTCCACTATGTATCTATTAAATCAACCATCCATTTACTTTACTCCTCCACTCTTCTGCTCATTTACATTCCACTATGTATCTATTAAATCGCTATACAGTCGGACTACATACACGATTCAACAAAATTTACATTCCACTATGTATCTATTAAATCGCGCAGGAGGTCAAGCAGGACTATATAAGTAGACATTTACATTCCACTATGTATCTATTAAATCAACGTGCCGTTTATTCCACTTGCTTGCCCTGACACATTTACATTCCACTATGTATCTATTAAATCCAAGATTCATTGACTCTACGCCCAGCTCGTCTCTAATTTACATTCCACTATGTATCTATTAAATCGAGTTTATTATAGCGGTAGTTACATCGGTAATCACATTTACATTCCACTATGTATCTATTAAATCAATAGCTGTGATTGTCGCTCCAATCTGCTCGCCATAATTTACATTCCACTATGTATCTATTAAATCACACAACAGCTCAGACGCAGAAGATTCTGGACGCAAATTTACATTCCACTATGTATCTATTAAATCTAACTGAACGAAGTAAATTTTAGGAGGTGATGTGAATTTACATTCCACTATGTATCTATTAAATCAGTGTAGATAATAAAACCGTTGTTCCTGTAACTGAATTTACATTCCACTATGTATCTATTAAATCGATGTAGCTTCATATCCCATGTATGTGACACCACTATTTACATTCCACTATGTATCTATTAAATCTAATATTCCGCTTGTGAAGTGTGCTGAAAATTTGAGATTTACATTCCACTATGTATCTATTAAATCAAGGGTGAAGGCTTTAAGGATTGTACAGATGATGAAATTTACATTCCACTATGTATCTATTAAATCTGGGTGTATATCTAACCCGCCGTACAACATTAAAATTTACATTCCACTATGTATCTATTAAATCTCGTAAGAAGTGGTATTTTTGGGATGGCAAGATGATTTACATTCCACTATGTATCTATTAAATCCATTATACACCGACTCGCCCATTGTCTTAAAATTCATTTACATTCCACTATGTATCTATTAAATCCCGTTCCCGTGGACGGTAGACAAGAGATTGTTTGATTTACATTCCACTATGTATCTATTAAATCGCAATGTTGATGCTTGGCAAGTTTGGTTCACCTTGATTTACATTCCACTATGTATCTATTAAATCATATATAAATATCTATATAAATATAACTATGATAAATTTACATTCCACTATGTATCTATTAAATCCCTGTGCCACTTGTGATGTTGATATTTGGTAAGTTATTTACATTCCACTATGTATCTATTAAATCGCCACCATGTTGTATCGACTATCTACCCAGTAGTTAGATTTACATTCCACTATGTATCTATTAAATCTCATGTGTGTTGTACTGCTTGTATGTGTACGTCCATTATTTACATTCCACTATGTATCTATTAAATCCAAGGGCGGTATATAACAAATATAATAATCTGCCTGTAATTTACATTCCACTATGTATCTATTAAATCTACTTATAGCTATCGAATTGATGTTCTGGATATGCATTTACATTCCACTATGTATCTATTAAATCGGGCAAAATCACTCATGTTGATTTGCCAGAGCAGAAGAGATTTACATTCCACTATGTATCTATTAAATCTCATAGTCTTAGCCGCTGATGGTGCAAGTAATAACGGATTTACATTCCACTATGTATCTATTAAATCCGTTCGTTTGATTTGGGAACTCTGAAGGCAAACGTATTTACATTCCACTATGTATCTATTAAATCAGTCTTGGGCTTTGGTATCTATCAGATAGCTACCATATTTACATTCCACTATGTATCTATTAAATCGTTAGTATTGTATGATGTGTCACTTGTGTTTTCTTATTTACATTCCACTATGTATCTATTAAATCACCGATTTCAAGCGGTTTTAAGTGAGGTGATCTGAATTTACATTCCACTATGTATCTATTAAATCCGAAAATACTATTTAAAAAGACTTTTTCATTCATATAATTTACATTCCACTATGTATCTATTAAATCATATACTCGTATGTACTCGTCTGCTCCAATTATGCGCATTTACATTCCACTATGTATCTATTAAATCGGTCTGTGTCGCCGAGGATTGAGACAAAGTCCATATATTTACATTCCACTATGTATCTATTAAATCACGCAACCACATATACGGCAGGTATGAGTCCTTAATTTACATTCCACTATGTATCTATTAAATCTTACCCTGTTTATGGCGCTAGTTAAGGCCATACCTAATTTACATTCCACTATGTATCTATTAAATCTGCTATCTGAACTCAGGCGCATGGCGTCATCTCGCATTTACATTCCACTATGTATCTATTAAATCGTTGTCTTTTTTATTTGTTTATGATAATATAGTAGTATTTACATTCCACTATGTATCTATTAAATCATAAAATGGATCTGGGAGACTACTCAAAGATTAACATTTACATTCCACTATGTATCTATTAAATCTCGCAATTCGTTTGCAGATAACATATTAAAGATACAGCATTTACATTCCACTATGTATCTATTAAATCTGGCACTTGCAAACTTTCTCCAAATTCTTCAAAAGACATTTACATTCCACTATGTATCTATTAAATCGATAATATGTCTAATGATATGTTCAGGCAGGTTGAAATTTACATTCCACTATGTATCTATTAAATCTCGACAGAAGAGGTTAAAGCATTTAACAATTTCTTGATTTACATTCCACTATGTATCTATTAAATCCAACCCTATACTGCCATCTAAATTTTACATTCATTCATTTACATTCCACTATGTATCTATTAAATCTGATACGGCTCTAACTAAAAGCCATGTCCAGCAGTCATTTACATTCCACTATGTATCTATTAAATCCAGAGCGGAAGATTATCAGACATGGCCGGACTTAATTTACATTCCACTATGTATCTATTAAATCGCCTTACGGTCATCGAAAAGGCGCACGCTTACCTCATTTACATTCCACTATGTATCTATTAAATCGTGATAAAAAGCATAAAGAATGATACCCCTATTAATTTACATTCCACTATGTATCTATTAAATCAGTATTTGAAATTGTTGATATATTAACAGGATATAATTTACATTCCACTATGTATCTATTAAATCCGAGAGGTCAAAGAGCCGAGCGGTTGACAAATATCATTTACATTCCACTATGTATCTATTAAATCGGCACTTGCAAACTTTCTCCGAATGCTTCAAATGAATTTACATTCCACTATGTATCTATTAAATCCATAGACGAGGACATAAAGCCGTGCTGTCGAGTGAATTTACATTCCACTATGTATCTATTAAATCGCAAACCGCCGTAAACGAGGCACTACGGCACAAAAAATTTACATTCCACTATGTATCTATTAAATCGTTTAATCGTTTGACAGATGTGGAGAAGCGTTTTAATTTACATTCCACTATGTATCTATTAAATCGATTTACTGTCAACACTTTTTCGTAAACGTCTAACATTTACATTCCACTATGTATCTATTAAATCTTTAAAAATTCAGCAAGACCCACTTCAAGCGGTGTATTTACATTCCACTATGTATCTATTAAATCACTATCAGCCAAGCGGTTGTTTTACCGCTTGACCTATATTTACATTCCACTATGTATCTATTAAATCGCCGAACAGGGCGACAAAATAACTTATGAATTAAAATTTACATTCCACTATGTATCTATTAAATCTTGTAATCATATCGCCAACGGCTTGACCTATCTTGTATTTACATTCCACTATGTATCTATTAAATCGCACGGCGCACGATACTAACGTCTGTGCCTTTTAGCATTTACATTCCACTATGTATCTATTAAATCATAAACACTATGGATGGCATTGTATCGCTTGAGACATTTACATTCCACTATGTATCTATTAAATCCGAGCGAGGGGGCGTTATGCCCCGCTTGCCGTGAGGATTTACATTCCACTATGTATCTATTAAATCGAGAGTGTGCGCCGGGTATACATTTCTTTATCAACATTTACATTCCACTATGTATCTATTAAATCCATAATCAACAAAGACGGAAACGATATGTACAACAATTTACATTCCACTATGTATCTATTAAATCAGACAGCCTACACGCCTAACACGGACATTGTGTTAAAATTTACATTCCACTATGTATCTATTAAATCGTTGAGGGTGTGACCGTGTTCATCGCAAGAAGAAGCTATTTACATTCCACTATGTATCTATTAAATCGCATTAAAGTATAGCGCAAATGACTTTATCAAGTATTTACATTCCACTATGTATCTATTAAATCCGTACTAGCCCCTAGCAGATACATAGAGTTAAAAGATTTACATTCCACTATGTATCTATTAAATCGCCTATTGATGATCTCACAAACTGCCCACAGAACTTGATTTACATTCCACTATGTATCTATTAAATCCACGGCAGAAGATTTAGCAAAACAAACACTCCCAAATTTACATTCCACTATGTATCTATTAAATCCATTTAAGCAAGCGCAATTATACTTACCTCACATATTTACATTCCACTATGTATCTATTAAATCAAGTGGCTCTGGGGCTATATGTACGATAATAAAAAAATTTACATTCCACTATGTATCTATTAAATCCCCGTTTTTATGTCGAATATAGTTGATTTTGATGAATTTACATTCCACTATGTATCTATTAAATCATCAACACCCGCAACATTAGCGCAATACTCGTTATCGATTTACATTCCACTATGTATCTATTAAATCTAATCCATGTCGCCCTCTGCTCTCTGCTTTATTCCTATTTACATTCCACTATGTATCTATTAAATCGTTGAATCCAGTTCCAAACTTTGTACTATACATTATATTTACATTCCACTATGTATCTATTAAATCGCCCTTTGCCACTTTCAGACAGACAACAGATAGTTTGATTTACATTCCACTATGTATCTATTAAATCACACGAAACGGTAAGGAAACCATTCGCGGAAAGATATTTACATTCCACTATGTATCTATTAAATCATTCACCTGATCTATAAATGGTATGTCATTAATCAATTTACATTCCACTATGTATCTATTAAATCAATCAAACGTTATGACTATATAACAAAGCTCACTTGATTTACATTCCACTATGTATCTATTAAATCATTTGGGGTGTCTGGCATTCCCACAGGGTCAATCTTATTTACATTCCACTATGTATCTATTAAATCCGGCCACGAACTATTACTAAATCCATACGTCCACTCATTTACATTCCACTATGTATCTATTAAATCGCGATAGACCCATCAACTTTTGTAAATGCTGTTGTATTTACATTCCACTATGTATCTATTAAATCTCCTTGCCAATCGTAGACAGCACATATTCGTAATTGATTTACATTCCACTATGTATCTATTAAATCGTAGCGTCTTTGTCGCTCATGCACCAACTCCAAGCATTTACATTCCACTATGTATCTATTAAATCAATGCAGAGAGGAGTACTATGTGACGGTCTCCGTCATTTACATTCCACTATGTATCTATTAAATCTGGAATGCGGAGATGATAGAATGCACTATCACCTATTTACATTCCACTATGTATCTATTAAATCTATAGCGGTGTATCTGAGTCGGTAAGATATGCCGATTTACATTCCACTATGTATCTATTAAATCTTAGACATATACATCTTGTATATATCTTCTGATCGATTTACATTCCACTATGTATCTATTAAATCCGGTGCATATACTAACAGATCCAATGCCGTTAAGCATTTACATTCCACTATGTATCTATTAAATCAGGGTGGTCTCGTCACTGGCTGCATCTTGTTTCTTTGATTTACATTCCACTATGTATCTATTAAATCCTTGTGTGTCTGTATGTGTTCTTTCGCCCGCCTTAATTTACATTCCACTATGTATCTATTAAATCTCTGAGCAATTGCGTTGATTACTAAATCCTTGACCATTTACATTCCACTATGTATCTATTAAATCATAAGCAGGCAATTTTCCTGTGCCTGTGACTCACACATTTACATTCCACTATGTATCTATTAAATCTGCCATCTGTGCTCAGGGTAGTCATATTTAATTTTATTTACATTCCACTATGTATCTATTAAATCGACTATACCAACTATATCCAAGTGATCTGTCTATATATTTACATTCCACTATGTATCTATTAAATCGGTTGATAGCGGCACCCCAACAACCGAGGTCGGTAATTTACATTCCACTATGTATCTATTAAATCAGAGATTCAATCTCACGATTTTCCCGGACTGATTTGCATTTACATTCCACTATGTATCTATTAAATCTGTCAGAGATATAGACGGTGTATATTCCGAGGTATTATTTACATTCCACTATGTATCTATTAAATCACAGAATGTAAGAGGCGCTAAGACAATACAGGAAAAATTTACATTCCACTATGTATCTATTAAATCAGAACCATGTGTCTGTCTCCGTCCGGAGAGAATGTATTTACATTCCACTATGTATCTATTAAATCAAGACGCTGATGGTACAGCTTGCGGCGTACATCAATTTACATTCCACTATGTATCTATTAAATCGATAATTGAACTTCGTACCAAAACGCTCATTAATTATTTACATTCCACTATGTATCTATTAAATCCCATACGCGGTAAGATAGGGACAGATATAGTCGTATTTACATTCCACTATGTATCTATTAAATCCCGTACCGCAACACCTTATCATTTCTCAAGCCTATTTTGTGCTTTTTTGTCGACCTACCATCATTCATTGTAACAAAATATGTATACATCAGAAACTTTCTTTATTCACCGCATAACTACTACATTGTCGATGTCCCTGTATTTTTACAACATTTCAGGTCGACAACACAGCAGGCATCAGATAAAGAAGCTAGTTGCGTCATCTTTCACTCCCCAGAATTCTTTATCTAGCCATCTTTCCTGACGACTTTTAAATATGATCACCGAATCCTGTTGCTTATCAATATATTCATCCAGTTCTCTCTGCAACTTTACAAGTTGCACCTTTGAAATTTCACCTTCAAATACTGAATTTTGAATATGTGTCAGATATTTCTTACATATCTTGAATACATGTGACCACCGTTTCCGGCCATTATCGTCTAAGCTAATATCGTATACCAGTACAACGTACATTTCTCACCACCATATCTTAAATCCTTCATACTGTTTCTCTCCAATTAAATGTTTGATCAATTTATAAGCCTCAAGTCTCATCAAATACTGATACGACACCTGACGGCCTAATTCTTTATGCATGATTGTCTTCTTCAAACTCTTTTCTAATTCTTGAGCAATGAGCCTTGAACTCTCCTTTTTCAAATGTAAAAAGTTTAGTTCCTTTGTAAAACTATCTTCTGTGATCTGACGTCTGTTCAATAATGAAAATATTAATCTATCACCTATAAGTGGCTTAAATACCTCTGATATATCAAGGCACAATGAGAATCTTCTTACACCCGGTTCATGCAAATAACTTATAGTTGGATTTAACTGGGTTTTATATATCTCACTCAATACCTTTGAATATATAAGCGAGTTTACAAACGAAATCAACGAATTTATCATATTATCTGGTGGATGCATGACTCTTTTATCAAAGTTAATCTCCTGATCTACTATAATATTCCAAGCCGAGTAGTAACTTTTTCTTATATTACCCTCTATTCCCATTAGCTCTTCGATTGTATTAGATCTGTCAATTTCTCTTCTCAAACTATCAATTTCCCTCATTTGTTGAGAAACAGCTTTTCCACGGCCATTATAATATCTCAGATTTCTGTATATATTATCAGCCGCTGCCTCAATAAATTTCTGGGCTATAACCATACGCTTTGTATAATCAGTATAATGTTCTACCTGTTTCACAAGCATATTTCCTGCAAGCAACTGCTCCCTCGGATAAAAACTGCCTGTGTAGAAATTATAATAATTAAAAAAATGGATTGGTATTCCATATTGAGATATGTATGTCAGGAAAGTTGTGTTAAATGACATTTCTGACATTATGTATATATCATCTATACGCTCAATCGGAATATCCCGCTTTTCTCCCTCATACGATGTAAATCTTAATGTATTGTCTTTACGTTTAAGATCCCCATCGTTATATACATAAAAACTTTGTCCCATAAAATCCCCCTTTAAATAAAACAGAGATCATGATATGCACATTTATTACAGATTTTTTTCTCCTCAAATGCAGGAGGAAATTCTCCTCTGGCTATTATGTCTATATCTTTTAATATACTGTCCAACTCAGTTTTGTCGCTATCGCTAAGCTCCACAACTAGAGTTTTCTTTATCAAAGGATAATCGATTTTTGCTTTCAGATTACTTACCCCTCTTTTCTCCAAATAATATAAGTAATATTTAACCTGCCATATTCCCGCTTCCTCAATCGCTCTGCTCTTTTTTATCTCGTGTAATTCATTATGGTCTTTTATAAAATCAATATTAATAATATTGTCTATATTTACATGTTTCTCATCGCGTTTATAACTATCCTCATCCAGCAGTTTTCCGAGTTGAACATTCTCATTATCTCCTTCCATCTGTATCTCATTACTGAAATACCATAACTTTCTTTTACACACAAAGTAATAATAGACCATAACACCTGTGATACGATTCTCCATATGCACATCCTCCTACAGGAAATTATCCTCGTCATTTTTATTGAACAGATCCAGACCTACTCCTGTGCCCGTTTCCTCATCAAATTCATAACGCATCGATGTTCTATGAATATTTGTACCTTCAATACATGTATCTATACCTTCCACACCATATTTGCTCGAATACAGATTAAGACTTAGTGTCCTGTCTAATATGTCTGATCTTATCAACTGCCTAATTTCTCTATCAACTCGCGGCGTTTGCAATAACGCTATCTCTTTTTCTATAATATCGCAGTTATTATAATATTCATCATCAGGAATAAGTGTAATACTGTTTATTTCTCTGAAATCATAATCCACATCTTTCTTGCTCTTGTAATCAAGCGGTTTCAAGTTTTCAAATTTATCTAGATTTTTCTTTATTGTATCAAAGTACCATGAACCTTCTATCGCATTAATATCATATACCTCATTTATATAGTTTCTTTTGTCTGTCTCTGACATCAACTTCCCATCATATCTTCGCAAAGTCTCCACTGATCGATCATATATAACCCTATCATATATTCCTCTCTTCTTATCATTCTTTACACCTGAGTTATTTACATATACATATACATTAGGCTGATCCGTACTTTTATATCCCGCTCTATTGCATCGTCCCATTCTCTGTAATAGACTATCCGCAGTTGCCATCTCAGTGAAAAGTACATCAAAATCTATATCAAGACTGGCCTCTACTATCTGTGTTGTAATCCAGATTCCTATTGCGGATTCATCTTTCGAAAAATCCATTATCTTATTTTCCAGTATCCTTCTATGCCTGTTTATATACCTTGAATGGAGTAGATCACAACACATTCCACTTTCAATAATATCCCTATATAATTTCTGTGCTTTTGTAACTGTATTACAAATTACAAGAACCTTTTTCTGCTGCCCCTCTTCAACGATATTATCAATGTCTAAATCTCCATCCACCATCTTTATACGATGTCTATCATTAATAGCACTTGCCGAGAAATCCTGATATACATAATCCCTGTCTTCCAACAAACCATACTTGTTCATAAAATACGACATAACTGGTGGAAATGTAGCCGTTATAATTGAGAATTTTCCGCCCATCATGTTTATCTCTTTAAGTCCGTATATCAGTGCTGCAACTATCTTGGGTGAATACGCCTGTATCTCATCAACTATGAGTTTTGAATACTTCAATGTTGCCGCAAATACTTCTGTACCAGGAAATTTATACACAAATTTCAATAACTGATCAACAGTACACACTGTAAGTGGATATGCAAGTAGTTTTGCTCTCTCATACCGTTTCTGTTGATCACCAATAGCATCTGAATTGCTGCTTGAGTAATAACTCAGACTATTTGAATGAAGTATAGCTGTATTTTCAAATTCATATTTATATTTAATTCTCTCATATATTGCATTTGCCGATACCCTAAGTGGCAATGTATAAAATCCTTTATCGCCGTTCAGCCAAAGTAATGCTGCTTCAGTCTTTCCTGAACCTGTAGGTGCTATCACCACAACATTTTTGTCAGAATTATCCTTCATGTATTCCTGGGCCGGTCGAAGAGATCCCTGCATCTTCATCTCTATATTTTTGCATAACTTCTTTTCAAATATATCAACACCGAGCTCTGCTTCCTCATATCCAGAACTGACCGTCCAATCGAACTTGTTCAACATGCCTTTAACAAGCATATACTTGCACCATATATTCTCCGAAATACTTATTGATTCAAGTTGAACATCCGAAGCATCTGAAAATAATAGTTTATTTCTATTAGTTCTTTTCAACTTAAATCTTTCTTCACCCAGATATTTCTCAATCTCATCTATATACCATTTCTCAGCATATTTTTCTATATAACTATTAGTGTATACATCATCTCTATCATGATGATAATATATTGCAGAAACCAGTATCCTAAAATCATCTTTCAGCAATTCTAAATTATTTCCCATCATTTCTGCACATATTTTTTTCTTGGAAATACTTAATGCACTCAGAAAACCATGTGGAATCTGCGCCACATCACTAGCTAAATGTATGTTTGGATTGACTATAGACTGAAATACTAAATTCACCTTACCAACATCGTGCCATTCACAGGCTTTCATGACCAGATACTTTTCCTTGTCTGTAAAATATGTTCCATATATACCAAAGAATTTTTCTGCACATGACAATATTTCCTCTGTGTGTGCTGCCAACGTTTTTTGTTCTTTATCAGATAACTTTGAATCAATATTTTTCAAATAAATTTTTAATTTATCAATTAATTCATAGTATTCGTTTTCATCATATTCATTTATCAAAGCAATGGTATTTTTTATAATTTTATCTATTTTATCTTTCGGCAAGCCCTTCTCAACCGATTTTGCATAATATTCCATACTACTTCCCCCCAATAAATCCAAAATGTAACTATTAATAGACTAGAATCATGCCAATGCTACAACAGCTCCCATATCATCGACACACACCTCTTCAAATACAGTCCCCTTTGTCATGTGATATACCCTAATCTTACCGCCTTCCCTCTTCCAACGACGAAGTCCCTGTTTTGTAATCTCATACTCTTTGGTGAGTGTATAAACAGTTCCCGCCATCTCAATCTCACTACTTACCGGCACGTAGATATCATTAAGAGTTTCTATCTCCTCATCTTCACTTAACGTAACTTCTCTGACTGACTGTATATCCAGCAGGTCTTCATATCTCCCGAGAGAAGGATATACGACAGGATTTTTTAGTCCCTCAAATACCCTATCATAATCCTGCTCCTCTGGGACTACATGAATGATCAATCTGCTATTACATATCAGTTCCACATGAGCTATGCCTTTAAATGCTCCGTATTTTTTATCACCCTCATCAATACAGATATTATGGCGTCCCGCCTCATACTTTGAATCCATAGAAAATGAATATCTTGTATATAGTTCCGACACTGATCCAGAGTTCGTTCCCTGAATACTTACCTTCATTGGATGATACTCTTTAAATCCGCACACAGCATGTACCATTCCAATAACCGTTGAGTATGGAGGCATAGGATACGACTCTTTTATGATAAAACTACTAGGTTTCCTGTAATTAGCTGTATTCTGATAACATTCGATCCTAATTGCTCTCTCCATAATATTCATCAACTTCCTTCTTTAAATGAGTAAATACTTCCGCTACCGTAACTGCATTGATCGTATCTTTTATCTCTTTATCATTTGTGAATATACCACTCATAACTCCTGCCATAGTGTTGTCTTTTACATCATCATTGCTATTGATAACTTCAGATATCATTCTAACATTCAAGCAAGAATCCTCTACCACAATCCTGTTCTCAAAGAATGGATTCTTTCTTGAATATCTTCCGCCAACTACAAACACCGGATTCAAATTCTCTCTTCTTCCCTTTATGTCTCTATAAAGGAACATCACTGTGTCCAGGAATTTCTTAACTCTATCTGCTTTCTCCTCGGAAGGAATATTTATATCACCATCAACACCTATTCTATCCAAATCTATTGTTATTGTATATGTATACAAGGACCTGTGGATTTCACTCTGAGCTATGCCATTTTCAAGATTCTGTCTTCTTGCAAGTCCCATGTTTGTGAGGAACTCAAGATCGCTTTTATATGGCTCAAGTGCAACTGCATTACTAAGCCTTACAACTGCACTTCTTGTCATGACGCCTCCCTTTTTATCATCCTCCTTTGAACTGGTCTTCATATAACCAAAAAGATCTATTTCAGGATAATCCACTATATTGGCTGATGGAGCAAACTGTACAACACCACTCTTTCCATCAACTGGGGTTGTATCCCATCCAAGCTGCTGTATCATGTTATATCTGAGTGCCTGCCTTGATATATATGAATACTGCTCATAATTTCCCCTTGTCATCTTTTTTAATGTACTGATGTTTCCTACACCCTCACCATAATTCGCACTCTCGGCAAGGAATACCATTGTAACTGTTAATCCATTTCTACTCATTAGTAATCTCCTCCTTCTTCTCATAATGACTACCCTGCAGTCCTAATAAAAATGCGTAGCCATATTCTTTAAACCTGCTCTGATCTCCAATGCACTCTACAAACTCATTAGGTACCTGTAACCTTGTGGAACAATATACTCTTAATATAATTTCCATAAATTTATTTGCATTTCCCACAGACAATGCATTTAACAGCTGATACACAGTTCCTCTTATACACGAATCATCTGTAGCACCTTTCGCCAAAAGCAATGCTTTACGCAATTCGTAACCACGATCTCTCACACTGTATCGACTCATTATTATTCCTCCTTTTTTCTTATATGTATCAATATTATGAACATTTGTTCTAAGTTGCACATCATAAACATTTGCCGCTGTGTAAACTACCCCATTTGTTTCAATAGCTATTTTCAGTAATGTATTCAGCAAATCATACTGACTTCTATATCTGAGAATATTCAATATTACACTTTCGTGAACATTTATATAATCTGGTCCATTCTTGACATATGGATGCTTACTAAGTGAATCTATACTGTTTTTTATCCCTTTATCATTCAATATAGACAGCACATTCTTGCTGATAACATCAAAGGTATAGGTATCCGCATCATTTATTCCCCTTGTTATAACCTGTACATTACTGAGACCTTTTGTCTTTATTCCCAGCAAAATATTTATGGTTCTTGCTATCCATGAACTATATCGTTCTTCTTTCTCTGTGTCTTTCTGTGATTTTATACTTTCATGACTATACTTGTTATTTGCAGCCAGCAAATTATCAATATCACTGCCTACATTCACAAATACATATCGTCTGCCAATTATCAAAAATCCAAGAGGTGCTAAAGCATATATATACGCACAAACCGGACACAGAAATGCATCCACTTTACAATTCCAGAATGCAGATCTCTTTCTGCTCAGATCATCTGCCATATCTTTCATAAAAGCTATAGAAACTTTCTCTTTTCCGGATATCAGATTGCCGCAGTCTATGCATATATCCTTTTCCTTATCATGTGATTTCTTTATATATTCCCTTAACGGCACTGCAAAGTCAGCCTCAAACACTTCCCTCATATTTTTTGCTGCATTTGCTCTAAGCAAAAAACATTTGCCATCCCAGAAACGATTTATGTAATTGTATAGTGCACTTTTCATTACAAACGTCTCTTCACATACCGGCTGTTTCAGAAAGCGCAAAAGTTCTTCTAGTCTTCGCTTTACTTCCTTGACATCCATTGTATCTTTTAACTTTTGTGCCTGTAATTCCTCATATGGCTGAATCACATCAAGCTGATCTTTTACGCTGACAAATCCTGATTTATAGCTGTTTGAAAGTAACTTATCATTGATAAATTTCAACTTTTCTTTTACATCTTTTAGTTTAAAGTTATCATTCTCAACTACTGCAAGTATACCGTTTATCTCGTCTATAACAGCCTGATACACGGAATAATCTCTATAATATTTTGTGAATGCTTTAAAATATATATCTGTCCAATCGCAGCTCAAAGCAAAGTCTCTGGAGATCCATATTGCCTGTCTGTCTGGTGTATATCCGTAATCTTTATCCTTTTCTGCACAGATAACATCCTCAAGTATGTAATTAAGCCCCACAATTCCTGCATTCTTTAAAAAATCTCCTAAATTTATGACTATACTGTCCACTCTTCACCCTCCTTTCTACGCGAGTATATCAAATTTACCTTTTCCCTCAGATCTCCTTGCTCCAATTCCTGACATATACAATAGATTCAACAGAGTACTGTCTCCCTTGAGTTTAAATATACCTAACGAAGCATTTGTGTTCCTACCAAACACAGGAATCACTACTTTCTTTGCTTTGATTGGTTCAATCCCAAAACTGTCAGATTTTATAGGTATGTTCATCCTATTGATAAAAGTATCTATATTCTCCTTAAGCGTCTGCTCGAATCCATCCGTATTGTATACATAATACTTATCGGAATTATCATCTGAATTGTGTCTTCGCACAATCAAAGGACTAGACATTCTAATTATTATCTCGTCATCTTTAATCTCATTCATATTCTGAATATACATCGACACCAGCTGCATGGAATTACCCGCCATAGGATACTTCTGAAATTTCATTCCCTGAAATGCGTTGAAGAACATCGTAAGTTCCCCCTGATCAGAATCAGAGAAAAACATTGTAAATTCATTCTTCTGTAACTCTATCCCATCTTTAACAAACACGGCACCAGGAAGATTAAACGAATATGTATATGTTTTTATTATTGATCTGCTTTTATCATATAAAGCACTAAACATATCTTTCGAATATCGTTCTGTCGCCGCCTTAAAAAAACTGAGCATAAGCCGATCCATTTCCTTTGGCAAATGATTATTCTCCAATTTAAAAAGAATTTTTAGTTGAAACATTTATATAATCCACCTCCTTTCCTATGTTTTATTTTTAACACAAATTCCATCATTCGTCAATATATATTCCTTATAAAATGTATCAATGGATTACTTTTGTTTCTATCTTTATAAACACCATATTTATCTTTTCCTATTTATTATTGATATCTGCGATTATTTAATATATAATCCAACTACATTGTGGAATGTAAATTTGATGCATTTTATATGTAATTTACTAATTGTTACATTTTGGGACTCCCACAATGTATAAAAGCTTGTATAAAATACAAGCTTTTATTATAGCCCATATTTTAGTTTTACAAATAGCATTATTACTGCGGTTTTTGATTTCGTATACATCTTCTATATTATACAATCATTTTTCCTAAATGTAAAACCTCTTATCCTTTTATAACCTCTTTTTATATAATTTTACATCATCCTATGTCCGATTTTCTCCACACGAAATAGCCTTCTTAACACCCACTCCCCTCCACAAAAAATACCAGCAACGCACGATCATCAATCGCCCATTGCCGGTATTTGCTCCACCAAATCAGGTATGTAAATATATGCAATTCTATGCATACCTCCCATCCTCACACTCTTTCAAGTGCTATCCCTATCTTCAGATTTCTCTCCGTTGCCATCTTGTCAAACTTGATGACATAGCACCCTATATCTCCCCTGATACCGGTTATAGTGCCCTCGCCGAACACCTTATGTCTCACCCTGTCGCCAGGCTTAAGTTCTGTGTCTGGAGGATATATGTGAGCCTCATTTGCCGCTATATAGCTCTTTGTATCATCCACCAACCTCTGCGGGAGTTCATTCACATAAGCGATGGTGTCCCGATCTATGTTGAATATGAATCTCGATGGATACCTGAACGAGTCATCATAGTTAAGTCCCTCCGCGTCACTGATGTACAGACCTCGCTCAGCCCTGGTGCATGCCACATATGCCATACGGCGTTCCTCTTCCAGCATGTCCTCCGTGTCCACATGCTTGCTCGGGAATATTCCTTCATTCACGCCGCACACGAACACATACGGGAATTCGAGTCCCTTCGCGGTGTGGATAGTCATCATCTTCACCGTTTCTTTGTCCTGTTCCTTATCACTGTTCGTGTAGAGTGCAATGCTCTGCAAATATTCCTCAAGGGTATTCTCCTCACCGGATGTCTTCTCGAATTCATCTATGGACTGTTTAAGTTCTGCAAGATTGTCAAGTCTCTCCTGCTCACCCGACTGTCTGAGCATCACCTCATACCCTGTCTGCTCAAGTATCTCCGTGACCAGATCTGTCAGCTTTTTCTCTTTATATGTTTTCTTAAATCCCTCTATGATATCAACAAACACTGTTGCGCCTGTTGTCTTTACAGACTTTTCTTCCAGAAGATCCAAAAGCGCATTGTAGAGGGAACATCTGTGAGAATCCGCATATGCCTTTACGATAGCCATTCGTTTCTTGCCAAAGTTGCGCTTCGGCTCATTGATCACGCGGCGAAATGACAGATCATCTGAGTACACTATCATTCTGAGGTAGGCCAGCACATCCTTTATCTCTTTCCTTTTATAAAATTCCACTCCACTGTAGAGAGTATACGGAATCTTTGATTTTATGAATGCCTCCTCAATGCTCCTTGAAACAAAATGTGATCTGTAGATCACAGCTATATCACTGTATGAGTTGCCTGTACTTATCAGTTTCTGTATCTCCGCAGTCATCCACCGAGCCTCATCCCCGGTCGTCTTAGAATGTATATATTGAGGTCTTCTGCCCGACTCCTTATACGCCTCAAGCCTGTGCGGAAGTCTCTTCTTGTTCTTCTCTATAAGCGAGTTGGACACAGCCAGTATCTCCGGTATTGACCTGTAGTTGACATCCAAAAATACAGTTTTCGTGTCCTCATGTTCTGCATCAAAATTCAAGATATATTCTATCCTTGCCCCGCGCCACGTATATATGGTCTGATCCGGATCACCCACGATGAACAGATTCCTGTGATAACCGCTGAGTATCTCCGCCAGCGCATACTGGTTACCGCTGACATCCTGAAACTCGTCCACCATGACATACATCATGCGTTCCTGCCATTTGCGGCATTTCTCCGCATCGGTTCTGAGGATGTGGAGCGCAATGGTTATGAGATCATCATAGTCAAGTCCATACACCTTCTTCTGTTCGTACAGGTATCCCAGAAATACTTTTTCAGGTATGTCTGAAGCCTTCTCATAATCCGCCAGCAGTCTGTCGTTGCTTATGTCCGCCAGATATGCAATGTGCTGCATCTCGTTCTTCATCGCCGATATGTGATCCCTCGCCATGTCAAATGTATATGTTCTCGACTGTATATGGGCATTCTCGTACACCGTTTTGAGTATATCCTCCGTGTCCTCGCTGTCCATCACCACAAAGTTCTGGGGATAATTGATGGCATGGATATCCTCCCTCAGAAGCTTCACACAGAAGCCGTGAAATGTGCAGATGTATCCCATATCACTGTCCCCGATCATCTGTCTGATACGTTTGCTCATCTCCCTCGCCGCTTTATTTGTAAATGTGACACACAGTATATTCGATGTGGATATTCCAAGCTCGTCCACCAGATACGCATACCTGTATGTGAGCGCCTTTGTCTTGCCGGTTCCCGCTCCCGCAATTATGCGCACATACCCTTCTGTGGTGGTCACTGCCTCCTTTTGCTGTTCATTCAGTTCATCTATAAAATTATCCATACAGTCCTCCATATATTCACAAACATATGTTCAGTATAGCAGATTATATCTTTCCTGTCACTACACTCATGGTTTTACACCAGAACGATCTTCACATAAAAAACAGGACAGCCACATCATCTGTGACTGTCCCGCCAACACATCAACGCATTTCATTTATTTTGACTTTTTGTATACCGCTTTCTTAGGAGTGTTCATTCCCTTCGCCTTGAGCTTCTTTGCATATGCGTCATATTTCTTCTTAGGAAGATATATCTTCACATTGCTCTTGACACCCTGGAAAGCATTCTTACCGATAGTCGTTATCCTTGTAGACTTTATGGTAACTTTTCCAAGCTTTCCACACTTACTGAATGCTGCACCGCCTATGGTCTTAACGTTTCCTCCGATCACAACCGTGGTGAGATATTTGCGTCCTGTAAATGCTTTCGCTCCTACAGCCGTAACATTGAAGTTCACTCCACCGATCTTGACACTGGATGCAACCGTGAGTGACTTGAACTTCTTGTCGCTCTTCCTGCTTGTACTTCCAACAAGTGTCACTGTTCCCTTGCCATTTGAAGCAGCATTTGTCACCTTGTATTTCAGATAGCCAGGCACGCCCTTCTGCGCAACTTTGTATATCTTGCCCTTGCCAGCCTTGATAGCAAATGTCTTGCTGACGGAGCCTCTGTAATTACCCTTACCAGTGATCTTTACTGTCGCTGTACCGATATTCTTGTTGTTCTTGTACTGTACGGTGTAATCCACACCATTCTTCAGTGTTGTTTTGCCTCTCCTCAGCGCAAGCGATTTAACAGTGATAGATGATCCTGTGTATGTATATCCATTCTTTTCTATACCGCTTACGACCACATTGTTCTTGGAATTTCCTATGTCTATTCCAAGGGCAGCTACTGACTCATAACGCTTGTATCCACACTTGGTACAGGTAAATGTCTTCTTACCTGCCGCTGTGTCTGTAGGCTTGGTCGTTATCGCGCCCTTGTCCCATGTGTGATTTGCCAGGCCTGACTTCTCTCCACATGAGCACTGATACCAGTGAGATCTGCTGTCGCTCTTGTACTTATTGCCGTAATCGTGTACATGCTGCTCCGGCTCTTTCTCGATGGTGATCTTTACATTGAATACAACTCCATTGTAAGCCCTGTTCCATCCTGTAACTGATGTCCAGTCATAATTTGCTGTGTCCGCAGGCTTGAAACAAAGCTTGTATGTATTGCCATCCTCAACCTTTGTCGTTCTGTCTGTATACCATGTGTATACTCCATCCTCGCGCTCTGGAAGCTCTATGTCTGCAAGAGTCATATTCTCCTTAGCACTCAGTGAATCTATCGCCTGAGTAAATACTGCATTTGCAGGAAGAATCTGAACAGTTATCTCCACATGCTCTGCTCTCTCGTATACATCCTCATCTTCAGGTACAAATGTTGCAAGGAAAGTCTTTGTTCCAACCTCTCCTACAGATTCATCTGCATTCTCCCAGATGAACATTCCACCTGCTGTCTCAGGCAGGAGTATCTTGCCAACAGTGTCTCCGTATGTAGCTGTGACATTCTCCGGAACTGTAAATACAGGATCCTGCTTTCTCACATACACTGAAAGCTTCACTGCAATTCTCACACTTCCGTCTTCCAGTTCCTCATATGTTCCCTCTGCTGCATCGATCTTGCTCCAGTCATAGTTTGCTGTGTCGTCTGGAACAAAGTATGCATCGTAGGTCTCGCTTGTTCCGGCCTTTCCTACCTGCTGTGTTCCATCTGCCCACATGTACTTTCCTGCTGCCGATGTTGGAAGCTCCACATCCGCAAGGGTCTTGCCGGCATATGCGTCGCCCGCCTTTCCGGCAGTAAATGAAGGTATTCCCTTCTCCACGCTGGATATGATCAGTGTGAACTCAGCCACTGTCTGATTCTGTCCTCTCACCGTGAACTTGACTGTCTGTGCCTCAGCACTTGCAGTCTTCGGCGTTCCATATACCTTTCCATCGTATATCACAAGTCCTGCCGGAAGTGTCTGTCCCTTTGCAAGGGAGTATGACACATATCCGTTGTCCACAGCTTCATCATTCTGGATCTCTATGGCTGTCAGATCATATAATGGCTCATCCTTTGTGGTTGTCTTTCCAACCTGCGCCTTAACTGTATCTTCTGTCTTTGCGAGAGTTATATTTACGGCCTCCTGCTTTGCCATATTTACCGTAACTGTTGCCGGCTCATATGTCATGACGCCGCTCCAGAGACGGTTGTTACTTGTAGTCATGGCTGTGTCATCCGGTCCAAATACAACTGAATCCACCGCCATTCCATCTATCGGCTCACCGTCTATTGTGATGTAGAACGACTTGCCACCCTGTATATAGAGTGCATCGTCACCGTCAACACCTGACTTCTTCTGACATCTTGTTGCCGATGAACTCTTCTCTATCTTTGCATCGCCATCCTTGAAGCAATATGCAGGATAATCCACATCAAGCTTGTAGAAAATGACGCTGTAATTTTTCAGTGCGTACACCATATCAGGGATTACTGTGGTGAGTATGCTTCCGCTTCCAAGACTTGACGTATATGCAAGCTGCTTCATATTACCATAGTTTACGATCATTGCACTGTTTGTGAGGTTGCCAAATGTAAACTGTGCATCAGCTCTGTTGATGAGCTTTGCATTTGTATTCAAGGTGATCCTCTCACTATTTGCTGCTGTGATATCCCCGTAGTTATCTACTGTTGCTGAAGCCTGAACATTTCCTTTCAGATTCCATGCACCTCTGTTGACCAGTGATCCTGTCATAGTCAGAGCGCCGTCCACATTCCATGTGCCAAGGTTCTCAACATCACCGGTAACTGTCGCTGTCGATGTATTTGTAAGAACTGCGCCCTCGGCGATGGTCAGCTTTGAATCCTTGAGGATCTCAAGCTGTTTTACCTCCTCATCTCTGTCAAGTGTGTAGTCTCCGCCTATAGTTAATTTGCCGGCGAGAGACATATACAGTGAACCCAGACTCTCAACCTGGTAATTGTCAGCGGTGCCCTTTACAGTAGCTGTGGACTTTTCATTCTCGTCTACATACTCTACCCTGCCGACCTTACCGCCTGCCGCAAGTACAAAGTCACCTGTGACAGCGCCCTCTGTTCCTGCCTTGACGTATATATTTCCAATGCTGTGACCATAGTTAAATACCAATGCCTTGCTATGCTCATTGTTGACGTCATTTTTTCTGAGTTCTCCTGACTTTATCTCGGCATACA
>OGYN01000376.1_pt1 | contig 42455 bp, 41 predicted proteins | sample 1576551 | NCBI WGS metagenome assembly OGYN01 (sample SAMEA3541589, study PRJEB24748) | human gut metagenome | biome: human gut; feature: human-associated habitat; material: faeces | place: China | collected 2012 | reverse complement strand
ATTACATAGCGAAATGGAGAAAGTTGTGCTTATGGATGAGTTGCCTGAGAACTGGACATATCCGTTGATACAGCCGAAATTGATAGAGAAGTATTTACAGGTAAAAATAATTCTATAATTGGAGCAACAGTAACTGTCACAGTCGATAGACCATTAGGAAGTTATCATCCTGAATATAAGGATATGTATTATCCAATAAATTATGGTTACATTGAAGGAGTTATGGCACCAGATGGAGAAGAGCAGGACGCTTATATATTAGGTGTAAATGAACCAGTAAAGAAGTTTACAGGTAAAATTATTGCCATTGTTCGGAGAAAAGATGATATAGAAGAAAAGTGGGTAGTTGTGCCTGACGGAATGACTTTTTCAAAGGAAGAAATCAGGAGACAGATTCATTTTCAGGAACAATATTTCGACAGTGAAATTGTGATGTAATATTAAGGGGATTGCTATGTCATTAGGATTAAAAAGAGGAACCGTGCAGCTTGAGCCACATGATAAACAGTGGGATGATGTTGCTGTTCAAACAATCAAAATACTTAAATCTATATTAGGAGATGATGCCATTGATATACAGCATATTGGAAGTACAGCAATACCGGCAATTAAAGCAAAACCGATTATTGATATTGCTGTTGGGGTAACTGATTTTGAGAAAATAATGTCATATAATGAGCAGTTACAGAAGGAAGGAATCTTTTATCGTGGTTCGGATGTGGAAAATCAGATTCTTTATGTAATGGGTGATATGGAAAAGGATATCAGGACACACCATATTCATGTTGTGAAGTGGAATGGAACTGAGTGGAGGAATTATATTCATTTTAGAGATTGTCTAAATGCTAATGAGAATATGGCTTTGCAGTATCAGAGGGTGAAGGAAGAATTGGAAAGTAAGTATGCTGATAATAGGGGATTGTACACTAAAGGAAAGAAAGATATAATAGATATTATTCTCGAGTCTGTGATACTTTTTCTGTAAAATAATCTAGGCAAGGTTCTTCTATGATAAAATAATTATCATTAGGAGGGCCTTTTATTATGGCAAGACAAAAGAAACCTGTACACAGAGTACAAATGACCGATGGTAAAAGAAACGTCATTCGGCAGCTTCTCGAAGAATACGATATCGAGACTGCGGAAGACATCCAGGATGTTCTCAAAGATCTCTTAGGTGGCACCATTAAAGAAATGATGGAGGCCGAAATGGATGATCACCTTGGATACGAAAAGTCCGAGCGTTCTGACAACGATGATTATCGCAACGGCTATAAACATAAGCAGGTAAACAGTCGGTATGGTTCTAGTCCGGTAGGATATTTGGAAGGCATTTTTGTTTTAGAAGAATATAAAAAAAGAGGTTATGCGAAAGAATTGTTAGGAGAATGTCAGAATTGGGCAAAGGATCAGGGGTGCCTTGAGTTTGCGAGTGACTGTGAGTTGGATAATGAAGATAGTCTTAAGTTTCATTTGAAAATGGGGTTTGCGGAAGCAAATAGAATTATTTGTTTTACGAAAAGATTAACAGATTTAGAGGAGTAGTATGTGATGGCGAAAAACTATGAATATAAAAAAGCAACCATAGCAGACATTGATGAACTTGTAAGGACTAGAATTATCGTCCTTCGTACTGCCAATAAACTATCGAATGATGTGGATATGTCATTGGTGGAAAAAGAATCCTATGAGTATTATAAGAACGCATTAGAAACTGGTGAGCATATTGCATATCTGGTGTATGATAACGAAACCTTTATTGGCGCTGGTGGTGTCAGTTTTTATCAGGTTATGCCGACATATCATAATCCAACAGGTAAAAAGGCTTATATTATGAATATGTATACGGCACCGGCATATCGGAGACAGGGGATTGCATTTCATACATTAGATTTACTGGTAAAGGATATAAGGAAACAGGGCGTATCACAGATTACTTTAGAGGCGACAGAGATGGGACGACCATTGTATGAAAAATATGGATTCATAAAAATGGAAGATGAAATGGAGCTGATCAAATGACAAGAGTTTATTTCGTCCGTCACGCGCAGCCGGAACACGATTGGGAAGATGACAGGACAAGACCTTTGACGGAAGAAGGTAAGAAAGATTCTGCAATTGTGCTGGGATTTTTGAAGGATAAGAAAATAGATGCGTTTTATTGCAGTCCGTATAAACGTAGCGTGGAAACCATTGCAGAGGCAGCAGATTTTTTCACAAAAGAGATTATAACAGATGAGAGATTGAGGGAGCGTGAAAAGGGACCTGATGGAAACAACCACGGAATGTTCCGGAAACGATGGGCTGACCATAATTATCATGAAGAAGGCGGAGAGTCTATTGCTATGGTGCAAAATCGTAACATAGAGGCACTGAATGAGATTTTGTCAGATAATACGGATAAAGATATTGTTATAGGAACCCATGGTACTGCCCTTAGTACGATATTGAATTTTTATGATAATAATTTTGGCTGTGAAGATTTTCTGCGAATTATAGATTGGATGCCATATATTATCGAACTGGACTTTGAAAGCAGTTGTAACGCAACCTGTGTTCATGAGAAAGAAGCGAAAACGGAATCTGAATGTCCGCTTTACAGTTTTAAGTTGGCTGCCAAACAGGAACATTGTCATATAGAGAAGGAATTTAAGGGTAGATAGCATGCGGATAAAAATGCTCGGTGAAGAATTCTGCAGTCATAATATTGAGATTGGCGTAAAGAGATGAAAGGAACAAGGGTATGAACTTCTCCAGGGAAGTGGAATTTTTCAAGGAAATAAAAATGTTTAAGGTTGCAATATTACAAAAACGTGCCATTCATGCACAAATAGATAAGAATATTGAAAGTATCATTATGGCAATGAAAGAAGCTTCGGAGAACCATGCAGATATCCTATTGCTGCCGGAATGCTTTATTACAGGATATGATTTGCCTATGTCATATGAAAAAAGCATTGCAGATGATGATCTAAGAATTGCAAAAATATGTGAGAATGCTAAAAAATATAAAGTAGGCGTAGTACTTACTGCGTTTACAAAAGGCAATAAACAACCGCAGAACTCAGCCTTTGTTATCGATAAATCGGGCAATATATTGATGAAGTATTCTAAAGTACATACATGTGATTTTGCAGATGAAAAAAATGTTGAGTCAGGGAAAGAGTTTAAGGTGTGCGATTTTGAAGGAATACAATTAGGTATTATGATTTGTTATGACAGAGAGTACCCGGAAAGCGCAAGAATACTGATGCTAAAAGGTGCAGAAGTTATTCTTGTACCGAATGATTGCGGTTCTATGCAACCAAGAATCAGAGCGCTTTCTACAAGAGCATATGAAAATATGGTTGCAGTTGCTATGGCAAATCCGAATGGAGATAATGCTGGATGTTCCTGTGCATTTAGTCCCATTTGCTGGGATAGAAATGGGAAATGTGTTGATAACACAGTTTTGCTGGCTGACGATAAGGCAGAGGGAATTTTATATGCGGAGTTTGATATGGAAGCTATTAGAGAATATAGGAATCAGGAAATGTTAGGAAACACATTTCGTAAGGTAGAAGCATACAGTCAGTTGTTAAGTAAAGAAATCAAGGAACCATTTATAAGGGATGGTCAGAATAGATAGATCAGAAGTAACAAGAGGGAATATTTTATCGAGGTTCAGATGTAGAATGTCAATTGCGCTATGTAATGGGTGATATGGAGGCGGATATCAGGACACATCATATTCATATTGTAAAATGGAACGGAACCGAATGGAAGAATTATATTCATTTCAGGGATTATCTTAATGCCAATGAGAATGTGGCATTGCAGTATGAAAAATTAAAGGAAGAACTGGAAAGTAAGTATGCAGATGATAGGGTTGCATACACGAAAGGCAAACAGAATATGATAAACAAAATTTTAGACAAATGAAAGAGGAGTGCCTATGATGCACAGAAGTTGATTTCTGGCATTCACAGGCAGCCGTAGGTAGGGTAAGAAGACCAACTGTGAGGTGTCAGGAGAAATCCTGGCATCTTTTTTATCGTATAGGAAACTTCGTTTCCATACGATAAAAACGCTCCGCGAGGATGCGCACTCGGCGCAGGGGTAGATGGTTGCCGAGGCAACCGCGCCTCGGCGCGAGAATGTGCCAAGGCACATTCTTTTTTATGAGAAGAAATAGAATAAGCTGTGAATAAAGGGATAGCATAATGCAACGATTTTTAACAACATTGAGTAGATAATGTTAAGGGAAGTTGGTCGTAAGGCCACTTTTTATATGCTAAAATATGTTAAAAATAATTGCAAAGGTGGGAAAAATATGGATAACACAAGAAGAATATATCTGGATAATATTCGCTGGATCACGGTCTGCATTGTTGTAATTTATCATGTGATTTATATGTATAACGGTGTCCAGCCGTTTGGAGTAATCGGTCCGTTTAAAGAACAACAGCTGCAGGATGCTTTTCAATATTTTGTATATCCATGGATGATGGCTTTGCTATTTACGGTGTCTGGTATGACAGTCAGATATTATATGGAAAAGCATAATGTAAAAGAATTTATCCGGGATAAAACACGCAAGCTGTTGGTTCCTTCCACCATTGGACTTTTTGTTTTTCAATGGATATTGGGATATTATAATATGAAAATCAGCGGTGCTTTGGAAAGTTTTGAGTCAGTTCCAGGAATAGTTCGGTATGTGATCATGGCTATATCAGGAATCGGCGTTCTTTGGTATATGCAGGTGTTATGGATTTTTTCGATGCTTCTGCTGCTGGTGAGAAAATTTGAAAGGGATCGTATCTGGAAAAAAGGAGAAAAAACACCAGTATGGCTGCTGGTTTTGTTAACTGTCTGTGTGTATGGATTCTCACAAGTTCTTAATACGTCGGTAGTAACTGTGTACCGGTTTGGAATTTACGGGTTCTGTTTTTTTACAGGTTATTTTATTTTTTCACATGATGAGGTTGTTGAACGCTTAAGTAAATGGTGGGGGATTTTTTTGATTGTGGCTGGTGCAACAGGAATATTCTACACAATATATTATTTTGGTGAAAATTATGCGGTAGCTCCTGTGCTTAATAATCTGCCTGCCTGTATTTATTGTTGGTTTTTAATTCTTGCGATTTTGGCATTTATGAAAAAATATGGGAACGCGGAAAACAAAGTATCAAGATGGATGTTAAAAAAAATCCTGGGGAATTTATGTTTTTCATTATCTTCCATTGGCTTGCGCAGCTTATTACCTTAGAAGTTTTACATCAGAACTTCCGGAAGGAATTGTCTATATAGTTGTGGGAATCAGTGCATTTGCAGGAGCATTGCTTTTGTATGAAATCATCAGAAGGATACCGATTATCTGTTGGTGTGTATTAGGACTGAAAAAGGAGAAAAAAGATGTTTAAAGACAACCTTGTATCCCTGCGTAAAATGCATGGATTTTCGCAGGATGAGCTGGCCGAAAAGATTGGTATAAGCAGACAGACACTTTCAAAATACGAAACAGGAGAATCTTTACCTGATATTGAGAAGTGTAAACTCCTGGCAGAAGTATTGGATGTAAGTCTGGATGATTTGGTAAATTATGACAGAGAAAACAGCAATGATCTTGGCTTGGGTGTTCCGCCAAAGGGAAAGCATGTTTTTGGAATCACGAAAGTGGGAGAGAAAGGTCAGATTGTGATACCGGCAAAAGCAAGAAAAATATTTGATATTCAGCTAGGGGATAATCTGATCCTATTGGGCGATGAAAGTCAGGGAATTGCTATTATCAAAGAAAAAAGACTAGTGGAAATATTAAACGGAAATGAATGATAAGCCCTGCGTCCGTGAACACCAACCCAATTCACCAAAACGTTCAAATTCGTTCAGAAACAACTTTAAAACGTCAAAATAGACAAAAACGAATCTGCATTTTTGTGAACGAATACGATTGAATTTGAATGAGTTTGGCGATACAATAAACGTAACAAAAGCGAAGAAGAAAGGAGGAGGGCAGATGATCTACACGGTAACGTTTAACCCGTCGCTTGACTATATCGTAGGGGTTGACGATTTCAGATTAGGAGCTACGAACCGCACATCCTATGAACAGATGCTTGCCGGCGGAAAAGGAATCAATGTGTCCTATGTTTTGAAAAATCTCGGTTTTGAAAGCACAGCATTCGGATTTCTGGCAGGCTTTGTCGGAGAGGAAATCAGACGGAAGGTTGCGGCAGATGGCATCCATGCGGATTTTCTGACACTTTCAGAGGGAGTATCCCGAATCAATGTGAAACTGAAAAACATTGACGGGACGGAGATCAACGGAATGGGACCGGACATCGCGGCGGATCAGGTTTCGGCGCTTCGGGAGAAGATCAATCAGTTAAAGGCGGGTGACATCCTCGTGCTCGCGGGAAGCATTCCGCAGTCCATGCCGGATACGATTTACATGGACATCATGGCGGATCTGCAGGACAAAGGTGTTGAAATCGCAGTCGATGCGACGCGGGATTTGTTGATGAATGTACTTCCCTATCGCCCGTTTTTAATCAAGCCAAACAACCATGAGTTGGGTGAGATCTTCGGCGTAGAGTTAAAAAAAAGGGAAGAGGTCATCCCTTATGCGAAAAAGCTGCAGGAGAAAGGCGCGAAAAACGTCCTCGTATCAATGGCAGGAGAAGGTGCTGTGCTGATTGACGAGAACGGGCGCGAATATATGAGCCCTGTGCCGAAGGGAAAGGTTGTCAACGCGGTTGGCGCAGGAGACTCGATGGTAGCGGGCTTTATCGCAGGATACCTTGAAAAAAAGGATTACGAATATGCATTCCACATGGGGATTGCATCCGGAAGCGCGAGCGCATTTTCCGAACAGCTTGCGACCCGGGCTGAAGTCGAAGCATTGTTGCAAACAATACATTCCGCAGGATGAGCGGTTTAAGAACGGAGGAGTTATGAGGATTACGGATTTGCTCGATAAAAGAAGCGTGATGCTGGGGGCTGCGCCTTCGGACAAAAAGCAGACGCTTGAACAGGCAATTTCTCTCATGGTACAGAGCGGCAAGATCGCTGACGAAGAAGCTTACAGGCAGCAGGTTTTTGCAAGAGAAGAAGAATCCACGACCGGCATTGGGGAAGGAATTGCGATTCCCCACGGGAAATGTGATGCAGTGACCAGGCCCGGGCTTGCGGCAATGGTCATTCCGGGCGGTGTCGATTTTGATTCGCTGGATGGCGAACCGGTTACCCTGCTTTTTCTGATTGCAGCGCCGAATACGAAGGATAACGTACACCTTGACGTGCTGAGTAAGCTTTCCATGATGCTGATGGATGAGGAGTTTACTGCAAAGCTGCGCAGCGCAAAGAGCGTGGATGAATTTATGCAGATCGTTGATGCTGCAGATTCCGAGCGCGTAAGCATTGATGAACAGTTACAGACAAAGGGCGGAGCTGCAAGTAAGATCCTTGCCGTTACCTCCTGCCCGACCGGTATCGCACATACCTATATGGCGGCAGAGGGACTGGAAAAGGCTGCGGCAAAGGCCGGCTGTAGGATCAAGATTGAGACAAGAGGCTCTGGTGGAGCCAAAAATGTTCTGACGGATCAGGAAATTGCAGATGCGGACTGTATTATCGTAGCGGCGGATGCGAAGGTCCCAATGGAACGCTTCGATGGAAAGCATGTGATCGAATGTCAGGTTTCGGACGGTATCAGCAAGGCGGAGGAACTGATCGATCGGGCGCTGAAGCAGGATGCACCGATTTATAAGTCAGGAACGCATACGGAAAGCCCCAAAACTGCCCAGGGAAAATCCGGCAGCATGGCACATAAAATTTATATGCAGCTGATGAACGGTGTATCCCATATGCTTCCCTTCGTTGTCGGCGGCGGTATCCTGATTGCACTTGCATTTTTGATCGATGGTCAGTGCGTGGACATCAACCTGTTGTCTGAGGCAGAGCGGGCAAATTTTGGTACAATCACTCCTGTAGCGGCATTTTTAAAGGGAATCGGCGGAATTTCCTTTGGACTGATGCTTCCTGTACTCGCTGGCTTTATTGCGGAAGCGATTGCGGACAGACCGGGACTTGCGCTCGGATTTGTAGGCGGTCTGATCGCAGCAAACGGAAAATCAGGCTTCCTCGGTGCATTGGCAGCAGGCTTTTTTGCAGGCTATATTATCCTGCTGTTAAAGAAGGTTTGCGATAAGCTTCCGGAAAGCCTGGAAAAGCTCGCTCCGGTTTTGTTTTACCCGGTATTTGGTATCCTGCTTATGGGCGGCGCGATGAATTTTGTGATTGAGCCTGTCATGGGTGCGATCAATACAGCCTTAAATTCCGGACTTGCCAGCATGAGTGGTTCCAGCAAGATCCTGCTCGGCTTTATCCTGGGCGGCATGATGTCTGTTGATATGGGCGGACCGTTCAACAAAGCGGCATATGTATTTGGAACCGCGTCGATTGCGGCAGGCAACTACGATATTATGGCAGCAGTTATGATCGGCGGAATGGTTCCTCCCTGTGCAATCGCCCTTGCTACCTTACTTTTCAAAGATAAGTTTACAAAAGAAGAAAGACAGTCCGGTCCGGTCAACTTCATTATGGGTCTGGCATTTATCACAGAGGGCGCAATCCCGTATGCAGCGTCCGATCCGCTTCATGTACTGCCTGCCTGCATCATCGGCGCAGGAATTTCCGGCGCACTCTCCGAGGTATTTCAATGTACTTTGATGGCGCCCCACGGCGGAATCTTTGTATTCCCGGTTGTTGGAAATGCGATGATGTATCTGGTAGCGCTCGTGATCGGAACGATTGTATCAACCGCACTCCTTGGATTACTGAAAAAGAAAGTTGCCTGAAACGATTCCGATGGATAAAAAAGAATAGCTTCTTACGCTCAAAGGAAAAGAAGACGTCACATTGGATGGACATCACATGATGTTGTATGCTAACATAGGAAGCAACGGGGATCCTGCGATGGTGTGAAAACGGCGCGGTCAGCCCGCGTACACAAACGTGATCAAAATGGAGATATTATGTTAACAGAAAAACGTCAGGAAGAAATTGTACGGCTGGTATATGAGCGGGAGAGCATCACTGTAGCGGAGCTGAAGGAAATTCTCCACAGTTCGGAATCGACGATCCGGCGTGATATCATTGCGCTCGATCAGGAGGGCAGGCTGACAAAGGTGTTCGGCGGGGCGATTGCACTGCGTACAGCCCAGATTGTCAACAAAGAACTTTCGATGGTGCAGAAAAAAGATCTCCAGATTGCAGAAAAACAGGCGATCGCGCGTTATGCCGCGTCGCTGATCGAGCGGGATGACTGCGTTTATCTGGACGCCGGCACATCGACCGGCTGGATGATCGAATATATCCGCGAAGCACAGGCAACCTATGTGACGAACGCGCTGTCCCATGCAAAGCGGCTCGCGGACAAGGGCTTCCATGTGATTTTGATCGGAGGGGAGCCAAAAAGCTCAACGGATGCGATCGTTGGCGCGGAAGCAGTTGTAAATCTCCAGAAATACCATTTCAGCAAGGGATTTTTCGGGACGAACGGCGTAGAACAAAACGGCGGCTTTACGACGCCGGACGCGAGGGAAGCGATGGTCAAGCAGACTGCGGTGAAAAATACGCAGCTCGCAAACCGCTATTTCCTGGCGACGTCTTCCAAATTCGGGAAAGTGTACGCCGTGACCTTCGCAGGCTTCGAGGGCGGAGTGATCCTGACGGAAGCGCCCGTGCAGGAAAGCCTGCCGAAGAGCGTCAGGGTTGTCAATGTGAACCAACCGGAACAATAAATTCCTGTCTGCGCAGACGCAGAGCAATAGAAGGGAGATTTTATCGCATGAAGGTTATGTTTGTAAATGGAAGCAGCCACCTCCGCGGAACCACCATGGCAGCGATTGAAGAGATGGAAAAGGTATTCGGTGCAGAGGGGATTGAAACGGAGGTCATTCAGGTCGGCGGTAAGCCGATCGCGGATTGCTTGCAGTGCAATGTCTGTGGAAAGACCGGAAAATGTGTGTTTACGGATGACGGTGTGAATGAATTTGTGGAAAAGGCAAAGGATGCGGACGGCTTTGTGTTCGCAACGCCAGTCTATTTTGCACACCCGAGCGGACGCATTTTCGATTTCCTGGATCGCGCATTTTACAGCAGCAACGGCTATGAAAACTTCAAATTCAAGCCCGGCGCAGCAGTCGCAATCGCAAGAAGAGGCGGGACGACGGCTTCGTTGGACGCGCTGAACAAATATTTCGGAATCGCACAGATGCCGACCGCAGGCTCGACTTACTGGAACATGGTGCACGGGCTGACGGCGGAGGACGCGCCGAAGGACGAAGAAGGGATGCAGACGATGCGCAACCTTGCAAAAAATATGATCTGGATGATGCGTTGCTTTGAAGCGGGCAAAAAAGCGGGCGTTCCGTATCCTGATACCGAGAAACAGTTTTGCACGAATTTTATCCGCTAAAAAAGACATATGTCGGAGCAGACAAAAAGAAAAGCTTTGCATAATTCCTCCTGTTTTCCGCATACTACCCACATCACACAAATTATGGAAAGTATGTAGGAAGCAGGAGGAACTTTTTTATATGAAAGCAACAGGAATTGTCCGTCGGATTGATGACCTCGGACGCATCGTAATCCCGAAGGAAATTCGCAGAACGCTGCGGATTCGGGAAGCGGACCCGCTGGAAATCTTCACCGACCGGGAGGGAGAAATCATCCTGAAAAAATATTCTCCGATCGGGGAAATGACGACCTTTGCCAGGCAATATGCAGAAAGCCTTGCACAGGTTTCCGGGTATACGGTTCTGATTGCGGATCGGGATCAGTTTATCGCGGCGGCGAGAGGCTGCCGAAATCTGATTGGAAAACCGCTGAGCCGGGAAATGGAGCAGCAGATCGAAAGCCGCCAGATTGTTCTTGCGACACGTGGAGACCGCACATTTGTGCAGATCGCGCCGGAAGGCGTGGAGGAATATGTTTGCGAAGCAATCAGCCCGATTAACTGTGAGGGAGACGTGATTGGCGCGGTGGTTTTGCTGGGGCAGAGCAAAACACCCGGTATGGGGGAAGTGGAACGAAAGCTGATTCAGTCTGCGTCTGGATTTCTCGGGCGGCAGATGGGGCAGTGACGCCGGGCAGCAGAGCCGTGGGATGAAACCGGATCAAAAATGAGAACAGTGAGAATGACCCCGCCGCACCGGTGCGATTTTGCCAGCGGTGCGGCAGGTTTAGAATAGGAAGACACGGCAGAATTTTCAGACATGCTACTTATATATCCTGCCGGGGCATCAAATGGTTACATAAAATTTGAAAAAAATATAAAAAATTTTAAAATTCCGGAAAAATTTATCTGCATTCTGCAATTGTCCCCACTGCAATTGTCAACGCCTGTACCATAAGTTCAAGACTCATACTGGGAGCATTGGAAACGGCAGCAGCAGCCTGATCGGGCAGATAGGGAACATGGATAAAACCGCAGCGCGCAGAGTTTCCTTTTTCTGCCTGCGAGCTTTCATATAACGCAGCATAGAGCAGGTTGTTGCATACATAAGTCCCGGCGGAGTAGGAGAGCGCAGCGGGAATCCCAGCTGCGCGGAGCCGATCTGTGATCTGCCTGGTCGGAATCGTCGAAAAAAAGGCGTCAGGCGCGCTGTCAACAACCGGCTGGTCGTTCGGCTGGAAGCCTGCGTTATCGGGGGTGCGGGCGTCCCGCAGATTGATGGCGACGCGTTCGATCTGAATGGATGGACTGCCGCCGAACTGTCCGACACAGAGGATGGCATTTGGCTGATGTGCGTCGATTGCAGCCTTGAGCGCATCAATGGAAGCTTCAAATTCGGTCGGGATTTCGCATTTGATGATATCTGCGCCTGCGATCAGATCTTCCAGAGCGCGGACAGCTTCCCAGGAGGGATTGACGGTTTCACCGCCGAACGGAGTAAAACCGGTTACGAGAATTTTCATGAGCGTGGTGTTCCTTTTCTGTAATTATTTTATTTATATTATAAATCAAACCGCCCGGGCTTGCAAAGCACAACCGTACTGCGTCAACGTTCGCAAACAGTTCACAAACCGGCACGAGCAAACGGAGAAATAACATATCAAAAGAAAACGACATATCGCAGGGTGACAAGTTACACATATCGTTGTTAAATGGCAAATTGCGCAAGGTATGTTTTAAATGGTAAAATTCTCATAAAACAATGTTTTTGTAAAAAGCTTAAAAATCTAAAGAAGGTAAAAAGTGAAAAAGGGGAAACAAAAATGCAGACAGAGTGAAAAGTAGCCGAATGAGCAGCGCCCAAACAGGGAGAAGTGCAGTTGCTTTAACACGAAAGAGCTGCGGAACGGAGGAAACTATGGGCAGACCTGCAATCGTTTTGATTACATGTGACGAATTGAATAAAGACGTATTGGGTTATTATGGGGGACAGGCGATTGCGACGCCGAATATCGACCGACTTGCGCAAAACGGGACGAATTACCAGAGCTTTTATACGGTGAGCCCGTGGTGTCTGCCTGCGAGATGCGCATTTCTGACTGGATTGTATCCGCACAACAGCGGCGCGTATAGCAATTTCCGGAAATGTGCGCTGGATCAGGGCATACCGAATCTGTTTTATGCGATGCAGGATGGCGGCTATCATACGAGCGTGTTCGGCAAATGCCATTTTGCGCCGGTTTCGTATTCGGAGACAAGACCGGACAAGACGCTGCCCTACGATACGTTTAAAGCGTATTATGAAAGCCTTGGAATCGATCATTTGGAGCTGGAGGACGACAAACAGGTGTCCGTCTGGTTTTACGACAATTACAGCAAGGAGCTGGATGAAGCAGGATATTTAAAGGCGTATCGGGATGCCGTGTGGTGCAAGGAGTATCAGAAGGTATTCCCGTTCCCGGCGCCGACGAAATGGCATCCGGACGTGTGGGTAGGACAGAAAGCGGTTTCCTACATCAACAATTATTCAAAGGAAAAGCCGCTGTTTACCTGGATTTCGTTCTCCGGGCCGCACTATACGTTCGACGCGCCGGGGGAATACTGGAAGCAGGTGGATACGACAAAACTGCCTGAAATGAAACATCTGGAGGGCGAGTTAGACAGTCCTGACCGGATTTTCCACGACAGTTATTTCGGTGGGAAAAATGCGAATATCGACGGCTGCGGACAGGCAAAGGATCACGCCTGCAAAAATTACCCGAAGGAATACTGGGATCGCCTGCGCACGAGCTACTGTGCAAACGTCAAGCTGATCGACGATCAGGTAGGAGAAATCTGCAAAGCCGTTTCGGAAAAATACGGCGATAACGCGTTGATTATTTTCACAGCTGACCACGGAGAAATGCTCGGAAATCACGGCATCTGGGGAAAACATAACTGCGCTTACGATGAGGTGTGGAAAATCCCGCTGTTGATTCAGTATCCGGGACAGAAGGCAGGAGCTGTTGATACCCGGATGAGTAACACGACGGACATTCTGCCGACCTGTTTAAAGGAAGCGCAGATCCCGCTGCTTGCAGGAGACGGAAAGCCCCTGCAGGATTCTGACTGGGACAGAACCTATACCTTTGGAGAGGGCGAAGGATATCTGGCAGTGACGGACGGCCGCTATAAATATGTCCATGTCCAGAAAGGAAACGAGCACGGCCGCGAGCTGCTCGATCTGGAAGCCGATCCGAACGAATTTGTGAATCAGATTGAAAAAGAAGAGTATCAGGGCGTGCTTGCAAAGCTTCGGGAAAAGCAGATCGAGCATTTGCTGCCGGCGGTGCTGGCGTAAGACTTCCGGCTGGCATGGCACATGCAATATGGAACTGAAATCAAATGTCCGGCAGAAAGTCTGCCGACTCAAATACAATACATAAAATTTCCAATAACGTAAGGAATCGCAAGACTCTTTGCGTTATTGGCCTTTCAGGGGGAAAAGAATTGAAAAAGATAAGCTGGAAAAAGAGACTGATGCTCTCCTATATTTTTATCGGAATCCTTCCGTTGATCATTTTAGGCTCTTTTTTCTATTATGGAAACCGGATGTCGGTGCGCAGCGAGGTAGAAAAAAGCAATGCTGCAAAGTTGTCCCTTGTCCTGCAGAAGATGGATTACATCACCGAAAAGATGAACAGCGTGGCATATCATTTTTCCAATACGAGCACAGCGGAAAATTTAAACGGAGTGCGCAATAAAGCGATTGATATTGATGAGGGGATGATTCAATCACAGCTGGCAACGTATGCAAAAATTATTTCCGAAGAAGAAAATGCAACCCGGATGCTCTTATATCTGCGAGGAGATACCTATCTGTATACAATAGAAGGACGGATGAAATATCTCGAATTTGAGACGCAGATGCAGCGGTATGGGGATTTGAATGAGGTCGCATTTTTTACTGCATTGAATTCGATCATCACAGAGAGAACGATTCATGTCGGAGCAGCGGGAGAAAACGGGGATTCAATTGTCTGGTTTTTGTATCCGATTCCGTATATGAACAATATTCCGATCGCAACGATGGGAATCGGCTACGATGAAAATATGCTGAACGATCTGATTGAAACCTATTATCCGTTAAATTCTTCGATCTATCTGTTCAACAATCAGATGACGGAAATTTATACGAGCTGGACGGACGGGCTGACGGATGCAGACAAAAAAGAGATAGAGGACCAGATCAGGATGTGGCGCAGACAGGGTGGTAAAATGGAAAAGATCAGAATAAACGGAAGACAGTATATTCTGATGCAGGACATTTCCGCAAGTTCCGGTTTTACCATGCTGACGATTACTTCAAAAGAGGATTTTTATGCGTATGAAAGTCCGTTTGGCATCTGGTTTACCGTACTTTTGCTGATTGCGTTGGCTGGCGGCGTTCTGTTGGCATTTCTGATGTCCCGAACGACCTATGAACCGGTCAGGAAGCTGATGGAGCATATCAGCGCAGAGGATGTAGAAACAGAATCTTCCGGGGAAAACGAGTTTGAAAAAATTCATCATCGCTGGGAGGATATTCAGAGCAAAAATGAAGAGTTAAACGCGCTGGTGAACCGTCAGCGCCCGATGGTCGTTTCGTCCTGTCTGAGAAAAATTCTGAAAGGAAAATTTGAAAATCGGGAAGAGATGGAAGCGATGATGAAATCAGCGATCATCAATATGAATTATCCATACTTCTTTGTCCTTCTGGTATCCGCCCATGCGGAGGATTATGCGCCGGAGAAAAATCTGAAAATCCTTTTGATTACGGAAAATGCGGCGTTTTCGAATCTGCATTTATATGGAATTGATATGCTCAAGGACGATAGTATTGCGATCATTGTAAACAGCATGGAAAAAGAAACAAAAGATGTGGATATCCGGGAAATGGTGGCGGAATGGCTGTGGAAAGAGCTGAAAGAAAACTGCGGAATGCGTGGGCCTGTCTATGTCGGAAGAATTTACGCTGATCCGATGGAAATCTGTCGTTCCTTTATCGAGGCGGCGGCGCTCGCGGATGATTACCGGATTCTTGGAAACAGACATTTCCTGTTGTTTGAAGAAATTCAGGGAGAAGAGACCCAGACGCAGTACCCGGTATTGGAGCAGGCGGTATATATTCAGTGCTTAAAGCAGGCAAATGAAAAAGCGGCGCTGGAGGCGCTGCATAATATGATTCATGAAGTTGAAAAGCTGAAATCGTTTGTGATGATGCAGTGTCTGTGCTTCGATATAATTAACGTTGCAATCCGCACGCTGGATTCGATGAAGGGCTTTGAAATACAGAATCTGGATATGAAGAAGCTCTGTACATTTGGAAGCTTGTCGGAATTTGAGGAAAAAGTATCCGCCCTGACTGTCCAGATCTGTCAGCAGTATTCGAAGTTTAAGACAAAACAGAATGACCAGTTAAAAGCCGAAATTCTGAATTACGTGAACGGACATTACGGGGATTGCGGAATGGGTCTGGATCTGCTTTCGGAACAGTTTGGAATTTCGATCAATCAGCTGAGCAGATTTTTCAAACAGGAAACCGGATGTACCTTTATTCAGTATATTACAATGCTGCGCATGGACAAGGCGAGAGAACTTCTGATGAATACGGATATCCCGGTAAAAGATATCGTTGCACAGATCGGCTATATTGACGCTGCAAACTTCGTGCGGAAATTTAAAGGCTACGAGGGAGTTACACCGGGACAGTATCGGGAAAAAATGCGAAAAAAGGAGCTTTGAGGAAAAGTAAAAATGCAGGCATAAAAGGAGAAAAACGTATGCAAAAAGAGATGGAAAAACGACCGAATATTTTGCTGATTACGACAGATACGCAAAGAGTGGATACGCTGCACTGCATGGGATATCCAAAGGCGGTGTCGCCGAATCTAGACAGGCTCGCAGAAGAGGGGATTTTGTTTGAACGGGCGTATACGGCGGCACCGGCGTGTATGCCTGCGCGGTGCTGTCTGATGACAGGACTTTATTCGCCATTACATGGTTGTATCGAAAACGGCATCGAACGGCAGGAACAGCTGCCGATGCTGACAGATGAACTCAAAAAACTTGGGTATAAGACGATGATGTTCGGAAAGACACATTATGGGAAAATCCCGGAATCCTTTGATGTTGTGGAAACTGTCAACGGGGAAAAGGGACAGGAGCGGAACGATTTTTATACGAAATATTTTGAGACTAATGGATATTCTCAGAAATTCCATCGAAGAGATGTGCTGGTACAAGGCGCTGTATTATGCGAGCGCAGAGTGGTGCGATGCGCTGGTGGGCAGGCTGATGGACTACCTCGACCAGAGCGGACAGCGGGAAAATACGCTGATTCTTTTTGCCGCGGATCATGGACAACAGTATTTCGATCACGGCTTTAATGATAAGCATACCTTTTATGAAGAAACGCTGCATGTTCCGTTCCTTCTGTCCATGCCATCCACGCTGCCTGCCAATGTACGGATGGGCTTTGCGTCTACTGTGGATATCGCGCCGACGCTGATCGGTGCAGCGGGCGGAAGCTCGTGGAGCGGAAACGGAATTGATCTGTTAAAAGCATGCCAAACGGAGGATGCGCTCCTCCGAAACTGTGCGGTTTCTGTAATTCAGAGAAATATGGTGCTGGTAACGCAACGCTATAAGCTGGAATATTACCCGGAGGATCAGATTGTCAGACTGTTCGATCTGGAAAACGATCCGAAGGAGGATACAGACCAGTCTGAAAATCCGGTCTATGCAAACGTCCGGGAAGAACTGTGGAAAGCGCTGTTATTGTGGAGAGCAGACTTAACCGACGTTTCAGATATCCGTAGCCGGTTCGGAAAAGGCGGCCCTATCGCAAAGCGGGCGATCCGTCAGCTGGAACGCCTGAACGGAAATGAGTGCGATAAAAACCTGATAAAACGGGGTACAGAGCGCGTTTAAGACACAATACATATTGACAAATAATTACATATCTGGATACGGCAGCTTTTACATATGAGGGAAAAACCACAAATTGTAATGGCAGGAAGACATTCGTTATACTCATCCCAGAGCCGGACGAAACTCCGATCGCGGCAGGAAAATAAAGTGCCGGATATAAGAGAATCGGTTTCAGTTACAGAAACGAAAGGGGATGCCAGTTATGAATCGTCTGAAAAAGAATTTTGTCCGATATCGATATATTTATCTGATGCTGCTGCCGGTTGTTGTGTATTACGCGGTTTTCTGCTACGGACCGATGAGCGGAATCGTCATTGCATTTCAGAATTTTAAACCGGCGCTGGGCGTTTCAGGAAGCAAATGGGTTGGATGGAAGCATTTTGTGGATTTCCTGACAGGGCCTTATGCCTGGCGGCTGATTCGAAATACGCTGATGATCAATATCCTTCAGATTATTTTTGCATTTCCGGTGCCGATCATCGTAGCGCTTCTGATTAACGAAATCAATTGTAAAGGATACAAAAAAGCGGTGCAGACCATCAGCTATATGCCGCATTTCATTTCACTGGTCGTTATGTGCGGGCTGCTTGTAAACTTCTGCAGATCGGATGGAATTTTCAACGATTTTCTTTCCTTATTTGGATTTGAAAGAAGAAACCTTCTGGCGGAAGCAAACCTGTTCCGACCGATTTATGTACTGAGCGGAATCTGGCAGGAGGCAGGATGGGGAAGCATCATTTATCTGGCGACCTTATCGACAGTAGACGTCGGTTTGTATGAGGCGGCGACCATTGACGGTGCGAACCGGTTTCAGAGAATGCTGCATGTTTCGTTCCCCGGGTTATTGCCGATTATCATCGTGCAGCTGATCATGCGTGTCGGAAATATTCTGACCACTGGATTTGAAAAGGTGTTTCTGCTGTACAGCCCGCTGACCTACGATACAGCGGACATCATTTCTACCTATATTTACCGGCAGGGACTGGAGCTGAGCAACTACAGCTACGGTACTGCAGTCGGACTTTTTAACTCGGTCGTCAACCTGATTATTCTCGTAATGGCGAACTACATCAGCAGAATGGTAACAGAGGAAAGTCTCTGGTAAAAGGGAGGTTGGAACGATGCGCAGAAAATGGAAAGGGACAGTTGGGGACAAAATATTTGTCAGTATCATTTATGTCCTGATGGGACTGATGGCGCTGATCTGCTTATATCCGATGTGGCACGTTGTGATGGCTTCGTTCAGTGATCCGATCGGACTGATGCGGCACAGCGGTGTGATTTTAAAGCCGATCGGACATTCGGTAGAGGGCTATAAGGTTGTTTTACAGAATCCGAATATTCCGAGGAGCTATCTGAATACGATTCTTTACGTTTTAGTGGGCACGACGATCAACATGGTGCTGACGACGCTCGGCGCTTATGCGCTTTCGAGAAAAGGCTTTATGTTTAAACGGGTGTTGACGCTGCTGATCGTATTTACCATGTATTTTAACGCGGGAATGGTGCCGAACTTTTTACTGGTCAAAAATCTTGGAATGTACAATTCGATGTGGGCGCTCGTTTTGCCGGGAGCGGTATCGACCTGGAACCTGATCGTGATGAAAACGGCGTTTGCCTCCGTGCCGGTCAGCCTGGAGGAATCGGCGAGACTGGATGGTGCAAATGATTTTGTGATTCTGGGGAAAATCTTTTTGCCGCTGTCGAAAGCGACGGTTGCGGTTATGATTTTGTTCTATGCGGTAGGGCACTGGAGTTCGTGGTTTAATGCGATGATCTATCTGCAGGACCGCGACAAATATCCACTGCAGCTGATTATGCGGGAAATCCTGATTTCCAATTCGACGAGCGGAAATTCGATGGCGGATACGGACGCGATGTTTTTACAGGAGGTTGTAAAATATGCGACGATCGTTGTTTCGACCGTTCCGGTGCTGTGTATTTATCCATTCGCACAGAAATATTTTATGACAGGCGTGATGATGGGATCGGTAAAAGAGTAAAAAAATGACGAAAAACAGTCATTTATATAAAAGGAGGGTAACTGTATGAAGAAAAGAGCATGGATCAGTCTGATGTTGGCAGCAGCTGTATTGGGGACAACTGCCTGCGGAAGCGCAGCAAACGTTTCTTCAGAGACGGAAAAGACGACGGCTGACACGCAGCAGGAAAGTCAGGACAACAGCGAGGCTGCAGAAGTGGATGCTTCTGATGAGGATCTTGTGACGCTGACCTACTGGGTTCCGTTAAACGGCTCCGCATCCAAGTACATCACAAGCTACAACGAAAACATCGCTTATCAGGAAGCAATGAAACGGCTCGGCATCAAGATTGAGTTTGTACATCCCGCGATCGGACAGGAGCAGGAATCCTTTAATCTGCTGTTTCTGGGAGATGAGCTTCCCGATATTATCGCTTATGCGGATCATTATACCGGCGGCGAATTTCAGGGCATGCGGGACGGCGTTTTCCAGGATATCACAGACCTTGTGCCGGAATATGCACCGGACTATTATAAGTATCTGACGGAAAATGATGAGTTCTACAGAGAATCGACCGATAACGAGGGAAAGATCGTAACGTTCAACAACTATAAGCCGGTCGGCGACCCGCCTTTCAGAAGATGGATTTTGAATCAGGATTTTCTGGATGAACTAGGCTGTGAAATCCCGGAAACCGTAGATGAATTTGAAGCGATGTTCGACAAGATGCTGGACAAGGGCATTACCCCTTATCTGCTGGATAAGACCGGCTATGAAGTACAGCTGATGGGCATGTACGATATGTATATGAACTCCGGCACAAGATTTTATCAGCAGGACGGAACCGTGAAATTCGCACCGCTGGAAGATAAGTTCCTGGATTATCTAACCCTGTTGAATAAGTGGTATCAGAAAGGCTATATTTCCAAAGACTTCTCGAGCCTGCAGGGAACCGAAGCGGATACCATGTTCGATACCGGTCAGATCGGTACTTACCTGACTGCGATCGTTGCAAGCTATAACAGAGGACAGGCACAGGGCATCAACGTTGTGGCTGCACCGTATCCGAGACTGGAAAAAGGACAGAAGCTGCACTGGGATGACTGCGACGTATGGCCGAGAACGAAGTTCAACGAGACGACCGTTGCGATCAGCAAGGACTGTAAGAATGTGGAAGCAGCCATGAAATTCTTAAACTACGGCTACACAGAAGAAGGCGCTGACCTGTACAACTGGGGCGTAGAAGGCGTCAACTGGGAGTGGCAGGGGGACAAGCGTGTTTATAATGATACGATGTTGAATAATCCCAAATTCGGTACAGAAGAAGCCAGCTACATATACAAGGTTCATATGGCTGCGAAGCTGACTTATCCTGACGTTGAGTGTCATGCAAACCTGTTAAAGAGCGAGGGTGCATTAAACAGCCGTCTGATGTGGTCGAACGATGAAAATTCTGACAGCTCCCTGCAGCTACCTCCGTTCCAGCTGGGAGAGGAAGATCAGCAGACGGTAGCAGATGTTGCAACACCGATTTACACCTATGTGGATGAAATGACCCTGAAATTTATCACCGGCGCAGAGCCTCTGGAAAACTTCGACACATTCCGCGATACTATTCGTTCGATGGGAATGGATGAAGTGCTCGAACTGGAACAGAAGGGTTATGAAGAATACATGTCCAAAAATATGAATTGAGTAATATTATTTGCTAGGCAAGAGTTTTATCGGAGCAATTCAAACCCCTGGGCTGCCGTGCGTATGCGCGGCAGCCCGTTTTTGTTCATGACAATAGAATGCTCGCAGAGCGTGCATTCTATTGTTATGGGATTTATCCTGTTGAGGGTATTGGAGTTTTTCGTGTTCCGAAAAATGGAGATGCCCGAAACAAAAAACCATCTGCTTTGCAGGTGGAGACAAAGCGTTGTAGAAAAAAATCACCTTTCCGTTACAATAGAGTTGTTCAGGCACTATTGTAAGAAAGGAAAGGTGATTTTATGGCGAATAAGAATTATGATTTAGCTCACACAAAATGGATGTGTAAGTATCACATCGTATTCACTCCAAAGTATAGACGAAAAGTTATTTATAATCAATTAAAAGCTGATATAAGAGATATTTTGAAACAGTTATGTTCATACAAAGGAGTAGAAATCATCGAAGGGCATTTAATGCCAGATCACATTCATATGCTGGTAAGCATTCCGCCGAAGATGAGTGTGTCAAGTTTTATGGGATATTTGAAGGGCAAGTCCGCACTTATGATATTCGATAGACATGCAAATCTAAAGTACAAGTTTGGAAATCGACATTTTGGGTCAGAAGGATATTATGTCAGCACAGTAGGGTTAAATGAAGCGACAATCAAAAAGTATATCCAAGATCAGGAAAAGAACGATATTATGCAAGATAAATTAAGTGTAAAAGAATATGAAAACCCTTTTAAGGGTTAAGTCGAAGTAGTACAAACGCCCATTCAAGGGGCATAAGCAACGCATCAAGTGCAATAGTGACTTGAACGAAGAGAAAGTCTGGGCGCCTTGAGACGCTGTCCGGTGTCAAGGGGTTATACCCAGCGAGCCGTGCCACCCCTTGAAGGGGTGGCGGCGACTTCATAGGAAATTGCGTCCTATGATACAATAGAATGCCATCCTGACAGCCTACGTTGAGCCGTGAAAGCGCCGCTGCAGGATTCCGTGTGCATTTGTTTGCATCCCTGTATCCTCTGTGCTATACTGTATACGGGTTTTTACGAGAAAACGAGGAAATTAACATGAAAACAATCGTAGTTACACTGGATAAAGAACATCCGGATGGGGAAGCGATTCTTCGGGCAGGCGAGATCATCAAAGCCGGCGGGCTGGTGGCGTTTCCGACAGAGACGGTCTACGGACTGGGCGGAGATGCGCTGAATCCGGAATCGTCACGGAAAATTTATGCGGCGAAGGGACGTCCGTCTGACAACCCGCTGATCGTGCACATTTGCCGGTGGGAAGATATTTACAAAATCGCGGATCCGGTTCCGAAAATCGCGCAGCGTCTGGCAGCGCGCTTCTGGCCGGGACCCCTGACGATGATTTTGAATAAAACCGCGCTTGTACCCAAAGAAACGACAGGAGGTCTGGATACGGTAGCGGTGCGGTTCCCGTCCGATTCCATTGCGCAGCGCTTTATCTGCGCGGCGGGTGGATTTGTTGCAGCGCCGAGCGCCAATACGTCCGGCAGACCGAGCCCGACGCTGGCGCAGTATGTAAAAGAGGACATGGACGGCAGGATCGAGATGATCTTAGACGGCGGCGAGGAAGTCGGCATTGGTCTGGAATCTACGATCGTAGACCTGACTGGAGACATTCCGATGATCCTGCGCCCGGGTTATGTGACGCAAAAGATGCTGGAAGAGGTTGCAAATCAGGTGGACGTTGACAAGACGATTTTGGATGCAAACTGCCATTTAAGACCCAAGGCACCCGGAATGCGTTACCGTCACTATGCACCGAAGGGAGACCTGACCATTATCGAGGGTGCGCAGGACGCGGTGAAGAAAGCCATCTGTGAAAAAAGCCGTCAGGCGACGGCAGACGGGCACCGCGTGGGTATCATCGCAACGGACGAGACGATGGAGGCCTACCGTCAAAACAGCAATGCGGCGAGTATCAAAAGCGTTGGGAGCCGTCTGGACGAAGCGGCGGTCGGCAGAAGCCTTTACCGGATTCTGCGGGAATTCGATGATGAAAATCTGGACATCCTGTTTTCGGAATCCTTTGCGGAAAGCGGCTTTGGACAGGCAATTATGAACCGGTTGCTGAAAGCGGCAGGTCATCATGTGGAACAGGTATGAGCAGGAAGAAGATTGAAAAATGAAATGTTTCAATCTCGAGATTTGTGTCTGCGCGCACTTGACACAAACTCGGCATGCGCAAAAAGCGTGCGCAGAAATGGGAGGAAGAAAAATGATAGCATTGGCAAGTGACCACGGTGGATATGAACTGAAACAGAAGGTGATCGGATATCTGGAGGCAAATGGCTATACGTGCCATGATTTCGGCTGCTACAGTCTGGAATCCTGTGATTATCCGGAATTTGGACGCGCTGCAGCAGAAGCAGTTGCAAAGGGCGAATGTGAAAAGGGAATCGTCATCTGTACAACCGGTATTGGTATTTCGATCGTTGCCAACAAGGTTCCCGGTATCCGCTGCGGACTTTGCGCAGACACCTATTCCGCAAAAATGACAAGAGAGCATAACGATGCAAACATGCTGGCAATGGGCGCCGGAATTGTCGGACCGAACCTGGCTCTGTCGATCGTAGAGACGTTTTTAAATACACCCTTTTCCGGCGATGAAAAGCATGTCAGAAGAATCAATAAGATTGAAGAAGAAGTAAAATAATGGTATGATGTTGGGAACATAAAACGAAGGAGGACAATGAAAATGTCAAAGGTAATGGTAATGGATCATCCCCTGATCCAGCACAAGATCGGTCTGATCCGCAAAAAGGAAACGGGTACAAAGGATTTCAGAGAGACGATTAGCGAAATCGCAATGATGATCTGCTATGAAGCGACCAGACATCTGGAGCTGGCAGATGTGCAGATTGAGACTCCCATCTGCAGCACAACAGTAAAAGAGATCAAAGGACGTAAAATGGCCATTGTTCCGATCCTGCGTGCAGGACTGGGGATGGTAGATGGTGCGCTCAAGATGATCCCGGCAGCAAAGATCGGTCATATCGGCCTGTACCGCGACCCTGAGACATTAAAGCCTGTAGAATATTACTGTAAGCTTCCGGCTGACTGCGCAGAAAGAGAAGTTTTCGTTGTTGACCCGATGCTGGCAACCGGCGGCTCTTCCGTAGCAGCAATTCGCATGCTGAAAGAAAAAGGCTGTAAGAAGATCCATTTTCTGTGTATCATTGCAGCTCCTGAGGGCGTAAAGGCAATGCAGGAAGCACATCCTGACGTAGACGTTTATATTGGCGCACTGGATGAGCACTTAAACGAGCACGGCTATATCGTACCCGGTCTGGGCGATGCCGGCGACAGAATTTTTGGCACTAAATAAAACCGGATTTTTATAAGGAGGGTGTATGAAGCGGGAGGATTATATTTCCTGGGATGAATATTTTATGGGAGTAGCCAAGCTCGCGGGAATGCGCTCCAAAGATCCCGGTACGCAGGTCGGGGCATGTATTGTGGGGCAGGACAACAAAATCCTTTCCATGGGGTATAATGGCTTCCCGATCGGCTGCTCTGATGATGAATTTCCCTGGGAGCGGGAGGGGGATACGTTAAAGACGAAGTATCCTTATGTGACGCACAGCGAGCTGAATGCCATTCTAAACTACCGCGGTGGAAGCCTGGCTGGGGCGAAACTCTATGTGACGCTTTTTCCCTGTAATGAATGCGCAAAAGCGATCATCCAGAGCGGAATCCGGGAAGTGATTTACGATTGTGACAAGTATGCGGAAACCCCGTCTGTCCGGGCATCCAAGCGGATGTTTCGGGCAGCGGGCGTGGCGTACAGACCTTACAGCAGAAGCGGACGGACCGTAAAGATGGAGCTTTGATGAGAGGGACAAAACGGGGATTCCGAAGAATAATTGCCAGCCTGCTTGTTTTTTCTCTCTGTATCGCTGCAGTGCCGGTGTTGCCGGCCAGGGCGGACAATAAGATCAACGAGCTGCAGAATCAGATCAAGGAAGAACAGAAAAAACAGAACGATACGAAGGACCAGAAAAAACAGACGGAAAACAACATCAATTCCCTGAACAATGTAAAAACCTCCCTGCAGGGAGAGTTAAACGGTCTGACGGATGACCTGACGCAGATCAGCAGCCGGCTGGAAGAAATCGAACAGAATATTATCGATAAGAACCAGGAGATTTCCGATACGCAGGAAAAGCTGGAGCAGGCGAAGGAGACGGAGAGCAGCCAGTATGCGGCGATGAAGCAGCGGCTGCGTTATCTTTACCGTGACAATAACCGCACGTATTATGAGATTTTATTCAGTGCGATGACGTTTTCTGAACTGCTGAACCAGAGTATTTATGTGGAAAAGCTCCATGAGTACGACCACCGGATGCTTTTGAGCTACAAAGCGCAGCGGGAAGCGATTGAAGAGATGGAGGCGAAGCTGGAGGAGGAAAAGGCGCAGTTAGATGATCTGCAGGCTCAGGCAAAGGAGCAGCAGGCGAGTATCATGACGAGCGTCAACAACACCAAAAACAGCATCAGCGCCTACAGCGGACAGATTGCGGAAGCACAGGCCCAGGCGGACGCCCTTGGCAATCAGATTGCAGAGCAGGACAAAAATATTGCAGCCCTCAAAAAACAGCTGCAGGAGGAAATCGCAAAATCCCGTCTTGCTGCGAAATCGGCATGGAGGGACATTTCCGAGGTGAGCTTTGCAGAGGGGGACCGGTATCTTCTGGCAAACCTGATCTACTGCGAAGCGGGCAACCAGCCCTATGCGGGGCAGGTAGCAGTCGGGGCAGTGGTCATTAACCGTGTGCTGAGCTCGGTCTATCCGAACACAGTATCCGGTGTAATTTACCAATATAAGCAGTTTGCACCGGTTCTGGACGGACATCTGGCGATTGCACTTGCAAACGACAGCGCGACGGCTGCATGTTATAAGGCAGCAGACGAAGCGATGTCCGGCTATACAAACGTCGGACGCTGCGTATATTTCAGGACACCGATTGAAGGTCTGACCGGCACGCAGATCGGAGGGCATATTTTCTACTAAAAACGGCTGAAATTCCAGATGGTCAGCAGACAGTAACTGAAAACGCTGTGCTGTTTATTGCAGCTGCTATGGAATCTAAAATTTTTATAAACAAACAGATGACAGGATGTGTTTGAAGATCCGTCAAAAACAGCAGGAATTTCTGCAGATTTCACAACTGCAAAAATCCTGCTGTTTTTTCATGCCTGCCTATTGCATAAAACGGACGGAAAAACGCGCGGAATCGTCAGGAAAACTGCCAGAAACTGTTAAGACAATGCCAAGAAAACTGGTGGACAAGAAAGCGTAAAATGGGTATAATGGTAGTCAGGGATTTCTCCAAAATGGCAGTTTCAAAAGAGCCGGTCAGAGGGAAAATCTCTTGAAAAACCGGTGCATGGCAGGAGGATTTTTGTGGCAAAGCACTCCTTTAACAAAACCGTCTGGCAGTGCCTGACGCTGATTTCACAGTTCGGAATTATGATGCTTGTGCCCACGGGCATGATGTTCGCCCTCGGCTACTGGCTGGATGGCAGGCTCGGGACGCAGTTTTTTGCGGTTGTGCTGTTTTTTGTTGGCGTTTTAGCGGGATTTGGGAACATTTACCGGCTGGCGCGGCAAATTTATCAGAAGAAGGACAAAAAGGACAGGGAATGAGAAATTTTTTCAAAAAGATCGATGAAACCGTCCGGGAGATGTGGCTCGGCACATTTTTGTGGGGCTGTCTGTGCGAGCTGGTGTCCGTCTGGTGGGTAAAGGACAGGCTGTACAGCGGTCTGGGCATCCTGATCGGGATGCTGCTTGCCATGGCAGGAATCTGGCACATGTGGAAGGTGCTGGATACAGCGCTGGAGCTCGCAAACGACGCACAGAAATATGCGACGTCGAAGAATCTTCTCCGGTATGCGGTGGTTTTAGTCGTGTTTGCAGTCCTGATGCTGACACATTTTGCAGACCCGTTAGCGGCGTTTGCAGGTTTGATGGGAATGAAAGCTTCGGCTTATCTGCAGCCTTTTATACGCGGATACAAAGAAAAGAAGAGGAGGTGAGACGATGACGAATGGTATTTTGCTAAATGGTTCGGCTGACATTGATTTTATGATTCACGGCGTCTTTCCCTATCAGTTTTTCGGACAGACGGTGTGGATTACCACAACCCATATCTGTCTCCTGATCGTACTTTTGCTGATCCTTGCGTTTGCGATTGCGGCAAACCGGGCGATGAAGCATGCTTCTGAAGTACCGGGATTTTTCCAGAACATCGTGGAGCTTGTGGTGGAAAAGCTGGACGGCATGGTAAAAATGGTTATGGGAAAGAATGCGGCGAAGTTCGCAAACTATATTGGAACCATATTCATTTTTATCCTGATCAGCAACTTTTCCGGTCTGCTGGGGTTACGTCCGCCGACGGCGGATTACGGCGTTACCCTGCCGCTCGGTCTGGCAACCTTTACGCTGATTCATTACAACAAGCTGAAGCATAAGAAGTTAAAGGGAGCGCTGGCAGAGCTGTGCGATCCGTGGCCAATCTGGGCGCCGATCAATATTATCGGTTATATTGCAGTTCCGGTTTCGCTGTCTTTGCGTCTGTTTGCCAATGTGCTTTCCGGCGTTGTTATGATGGCGCTGGTATACGGACTTCTGCGGGTGATCGCAATCGGCTGGCCTGCAGTGCTGCATGTGTACTTCGATCTGTTTTCGGGAGCAATTCAGACCTACGTGTTCTGTATGCTGACGATGACATACCTTTCTGATGCCATCGGAGAGGAAGGATAAACGAAAATACCAAAACTGTAACACAACAGAAGAATGGAGGATTTATCATGGAATTCAATGAAAACTTTATCTTAGGCTGTTCTGCAATTGGCGCAGGTCTGGCGGTTATCGCCGGTATCGGACCTGGTGTAGGTCAGGGTATCGCAGCTGGTCATGCTGCTGCTGCAGTTGGCAGAAACCCGGGTGCAAAATCCGATATCACCTCGACCATGCTGCTTGGTCAGGCGGTTGCCGAGACAACCGGTCTGTATGGTCTGCTGATTGCGATGCTGCTGCTGTTTGTAAAACCTCTGCTTCCCTGATAAGAGAATAGTTCAAGAAGGAAGGAGGAGGGAAGAGTGCATAATTTAAACGCAGTATTGCTTGCAGCAGAAATGGAGCCCAGACTGTTTGATCTGGATTTCCAGCTGCTTGCGGATTCCCTGCTTACGATCATCGCTGTATTCGTGCTGTTTATTGCATTGTCCTATCTGCTCTTTAATCCTGCCCGCAAATTTATGCAGGACAGACAGAATAAGATCGCAGGGGAACTGGATCATGCAAAGACAGCCCAGGAGGACGCCGAAAAGCTGAAAGCAGATTACGAAGCCAGACTTGCCAATGTGGACAAAGAGGCGGATGAGATCTTGAGCGCAGCAAGAGCGAAAGCACTGGCGAATGAAGCGGACATTGTGGCGAAGGCGCGGAAGGAAGCCTCTCGTATTATCGCCCATGCGCATGTGGAAGCCGAACTGGAAAAGAAAAAAGCGGCGGATGAAATTAAGCAGGAGATGGTTGGTCTGGCAATGGATGCGGCTGGCAAGTTTGTCAGAGTTTCCATGGATGACAGAACCAAGAACGCTCTGATTGAAGAGACTCTTGCAGAAATAGGAGAAAATACATGGCTAAGCTAGTGTCACAGGTCTATGCGGAAGCACTGTTTGGCCTGGGCGTAGAGAATGGTCTGCTGGATACGCTTCTGGAGGAGCTAAACGGCATGTGTGAAATTTTAGGGAAAAATCCCCAATTTGTGACACTGCTTGGACATCCGGAGCTGGATCAGAAGGAAAAAACAGCGGTCTTTGACCGGGTATTTGACGGTAAAATCAGCAAAGAACTGAACGGATTTTGCCATCTTCTTCTGGAAAAAGGCAGATTTGGCGAGCTGTTTGCGATCCGTGAGGATTACGAACGCCGCTGTCTGGCTTATCATAAAATCGGAGTCGTGTATGTAACCAGTGCAGAAGAGCTTTCGGATACTCAGAAGGAGAACATCCGTCAGAAGCTTCTGGCTACGACTGACTTTGTATCGCTGCAGATTCATTATCAGGTGGATGCTGCGCTGATCGGCGGACTCAAGATCCAGATCGGCGACCGTGTTGTAGACAGCAGCATCCAGAACAGGCTGAAACGGATGAAAGACAGCCTGATGCGTGTGTCTTTATCCTGAAGCGGACTTACGCAGCAGAAAGAATAACGGGAAGGAAAACCTGTTCCCGTATCCTAGGAAGGGAGTAAAATCCATGAATTTAAGACCTGAGGAAATCAGTTCTGTTATTAAAGAACAGATTGAGCGATATGCCTCCAGGCTGGAAGTATCGGATGTCGGTACCGTTATCTGGGTAGCGGACGGCATTGCCAGAATCCATGGACTGGAGAATGCGATGCAGGGTGAGCTGCTGGCATTCCCCAATGATGTATTCGGCATGGTGCTGAATCTGGAGGAGGACAACGTAGGTGCTGTACTGCTTGGCGCGGGCAGCATCAGTGAGGGTGATCAGGTCCGGACAACAGGACATGTAGTTGAGGTTCCGGCGGGCGACGCGCTGCTGGGACGTGTTGTAAATGCGCTGGGTCAGCCTATCGATGGCAAGGGACCCGTGCAGACGGATGCCTACCGCAAAATCGAGCGTGTGGCAAGCGGCGTTATTACCCGTAAATCCGTAGATACCCCTCTTCAGACCGGAATCAAGGCAATCGATTCCATGGTTCCCATCGGACGCGGACAGCGTGAGCTGATTATCGGCGACAGACAGACCGGTAAGACCGCAATTGCCATTGATACCATCATCAATCAGAAGGGCCAGGGCGTAAAGTGTATTTATGTCGCCATCGGTCAGAAGGCTTCTACCGTAGCTTCCATCGTAAATACGCTGGAAGAGTACGGTGCTATGGCATATACGACTGTCGTAGCTTCTACTGCGAGTGAGCTTGCTCCGCTGCAGTACATCGCACCCTATGCAGGCTGTGCAATGGGTGAAGAATGGATGGAAAAGGGAGAAGACGTGCTGGTCGTTTATGACGATTTAAGTAAGCATGCGGCTGCATACCGTACACTCTCCCTGCTGTTAAAGCGTCCGCCTGGCCGTGAGGCTTATCCTGGTGACGTCTTCTATCTGCATTCCAGACTGCTGGAGCGTGCAGCAAGAATGAATGACGAGCATGGCGGCGGTTCCCTGACTGCATTGCCGATCATTGAGACACAGGCAGGAGATGTTTCTGCATACATCCCGACCAACGTTATTTCTATTACGGATGGTCAGATTTATCTGGAAACGGAAATGTTCCATGAGGGCTTCCGTCCTGCAGTCAACGCCGGTCTGTCCGTATCCCGTGTAGGCGGTTCTGCACAGATCAAGGCGATGAAGAAGATTGCAGCGCCGATCCGTGTCGAGCTGGCACAGTACCGTGAGCTGGCGGCCTTCTCCCAGTTTGGTTCCGAGCTGGATGCAGATACCCGCGAAAAGCTGGCACAGGGCGAGAGAATCCGGGAGGTATTAAAGCAGCCCCAGTATCAGCCCATGCCGGTAGAATACCAGGTTATCACGCTGTATGTGGCAACCGGAAAATATCTGCTGGATGTAGAGGTTGACCAGATTACCCGATTCGAACAGGAATTTTTCACATTCCTCGATAAGAAATATCCGGAAGTTCCAAAGGCGATCCGCACCGAGAAAGTGATTTCTGACGAGACGGATGCACTTCTGAAAAAGGCGATCACAGAGTTTAAGGCAGAATTCAAATAGGATGGAGAAGGGCAGGTGACAGGACATGGCTTCCATGAGAGACATTAAGAGAAGAAGAAGCAGTATCCAGAGCACCGGACAGATCACCAGGGCAATGAAGCTGGTTGCCACCGTCAAGCTGCAGAAGGCACGGGAAAAGGCGGAGCATACCAGACCTTATTCCGATGGGGTTTATCAGACCATGCAGTCCATCCTGGAGCGTTCTGCCGGGATCAGCCATCCGTATCTGCAGGGCGGGGATAACCCGCGCAAGGCAGTGATCGTGATGACATCCAACCGCGGACTTGCGGGCGGCTATAATGCGAATGTGGTCAAGCTGATCACACAGGGAAATTTTGACCTGAAGGAGCTTGACATTTATGCTGTCGGCAAAAAGGGCAAGGACGCGCTGCAGCGTGCAGGCTGCAAGATCAGCCTGGACTGCTCGGATATCTGCGAGGAACCTACCTATGCGGATGCGGCTGCTTTGGGCAGACGCGTTCTGACAAGCTTTGCACAGGGCGAGGTAGGCGAAATCTGGCTGGCCTATACTTCTTTTATCAATACAGTTGTGCATGAACCCAGGCTGATCCGTCTGCTTCCGGTTTCGAAAGAGGACGTGGATGAAAAGGTGGAACGGGAGGGTTCTGCAGGCTTAAAGCTTCAGATGAACTTTGAAGCGGAGGAAGAAAGCATTCTGGAAATGCTGATTCCCAAATATATGATCAGTATGATTTACGGCGGACTGCTGGAAGCAGCTGCCAGTGAAAACGGCGCGCGGATGCAGGCGATGGATTCTGCAACGGGCAATGCTGAGGAAATGCTGGAAGATCTGACGCTGCTGTACAACAGAGCGCGTCAGGGCGCCATCACCCAGGAGCTGACCGAAATTATCAGCGGTGCTGCGGCGATCGGCTAGCCGGCAGAATAGGAAACAAGGAGACAGTTTATGGCAGCAGAAAAAATTGGAAGGATCACACAGGTCATCGGTGCCGTACTGGATATTCGCTTCCAGGCGGGTGAGCTTCCGCTGATCAATGAGGCGATCCGGATTAAGCGTGAGGACGGCGGCGAGCTGGTTGCCGAAGTTTCCCAGCATCTGGGAGACGATACGGTAAGATGTATTGCCATGGGTTCGACAGACGGTCTGCGCAGAGGAATGGAAGCAATCGCAACCGGCGCTGCGATCAGTGTTCCGGTGGGAGAAAATACTCTGGGACGCATGTTCAACGTACTGGGTCAGCCGATTGACGAAAAACCGATGCCGGAGGGCGTCAGCTTTGAGCCGATCCATCGCAGCGCACCGAAATTTGAGGATCAGTCGACAAAAGCGGAAATGCTGGAAACCGGTATTAAAGTCGTTGACCTGCTTTGCCCCTATCAGAAGGGTGGTAAGACCGGTCTGTTCGGCGGCGCCGGCGTAGGCAAAACCGTACTGATTCAGGAGCTGATCCGTAATATTGCAACAGAGCACGGCGGCTACTCTGTATTTACCGGTGTAGGCGAGCGTACCAGAGAAGGCAATGACCTGTATTATGAAATGAAAGAATCCGGGGTTATCGATAAGACAACCATGGTATTCGGACAGATGAATGAGCCCCCCGGGGCAAGAATGCGCGTCGGTCTGACCGGTCTGACAATGGCAGAATATTTCCGTGATCAGGGCGGTAAGGACGTGCTGTTGTTTATTGATAATATTTTCCGTTTCACCCAGGCAGGTTCGGAGGTATCCGCTCTGCTGGGACGTATGCCCTCTGCGGTAGGGTATCAGCCTACACTGCAGACGGAAATGGGCGCTCTGCAGGAGCGTATCACATCCACCAAGAATGGTTCCATTACATCGGTTCAGGCAGTTTATGTGCCTGCGGATGACCTGACGGACCCTGCACCGGCAACGACATTTGCCCATCTGGATGCGACAACAGTGCTTTCCCGTTCCATTGTAGAGCTGGGTATTTATCCTGCGGTTGATCCGCTGGAGTCTACCTCCCGCATTCTGGATCCCAGAATCGTCGGTGAGGAGCATTATCGTGTAGCCAGAGGCGTACAGGAGATTCTGCAGAAGTATAAAGAGCTGCAGGATATCATTGCGATCCTCGGTATGGACGAGCTTTCTGAAGAGGATAAGCTGGTTGTATCCAGAGCGCGTAAAGTACAGCGTTTCCTGTCTCAGCCTTTCTTTGTAGCTGGACAGTTTACCGGTCTGCCGGGCAAATATGTGCCAATTTCGGAGACCATCCGCAGCTTTTCCGAAATTCTGGAAGGCAAGCATGATGATATTCCGGAGAGCTACTTCCTGAATGCAGGAAGCATCGATGACGTGCTGGCGCGGGTACAGGAAAAATCCGCAGAGAAATGAGGTCGGCATGGCAGAGGAAAAAACCTTTCTGATCAAAATTATCACGCCGGAGCGTGTGTTCTATGAGGGAACAGCGATCATGGCAGAATTTAATACTTCGGAGGGAGAGATCGGTGTTTACGCCGGTCATATCCCCCTGACGGTAATTTTAAAGCCCGGTGTTTTGACCCTGACGGAAGAGTCTGGGAAGAAAAAGGCCGCGCTTCACACCGGTTTTGCAGAGATTTTGCCGGATCAGATTTCGATTCTGGCAGAAGCGGCAGAGTGGCCCGGTGAGATCGATATCAAAAGAGCAGAGGCTGCCCAGAAGAGGGCGGAAGAAAGACTGCAGGCCCATAGCTCCGATACGGATATGGCGCGTGCGGAGACAGCTCTTTTACGAGCCGTTGCAAGAATTGAGGCGCTGCGTTGACAGCGCCTCTTTTTCCTAAAATAATATTGAAAAAAACCGGAAGCAGCTTAAAAATAGCTGTAAAACGAAAGAATAGATGGATGCAGCCTGTGGGAGGAAGATCATGCAGAAAAGAATTTTGGACATTTTGCAAAATACGCAGAAGGTAATTATCGGAAAAGAACGGGTGACGAAGCTGCTGCTGACTGCTTTGCTGGCGGATGGACATGTGCTTTTGGAGGACGTGCCCGGAACAGGGAAAACAAGACTTGCCAAAGCACTGGCTGCCAGTCTTGGAATTGAATTCGGAAGAATTCAGTTTACACCGGATATGCTTCCGGCGGATATCACAGGCTTACATATTTATGACAGAGAGAGCGGAAAATTTGTGCTGAACAAAGGACCTGTTTTTACTAATATTTTATTGGCAGACGAGATTAACCGCGCGACGCCTCGGACACAGGCGGGTCTTCTGGAGTGTATGGAGGAGCGTCAGGTCACTATCGACGGAAAAACACAGAAATTAGAGCCGCCGTTTTTCGTAGTGGCGACAGAAAATCCGGTGGAGACTGCGGGAACCTTCCCTCTTCCGGAAGCGCAGATGGACAGATTTCTGATGAAGCTGTCCATGGGGCTGCCTACGAGAGAAGAAGAGGTGCAGATCCTGGATACGTATATGACGGAAGATCCGTTAAAGAAGCTGACAGCGGTGATGGATCAGGAGACCCTGGAAGGAATGCAAAAGGAAGCGATGGAGGTGTATGTGCACCCGACAGTGCGAGGTTATCTGGCGGATCTGTCAGCGGCAACGAGAAGCAGCGACCAGACTGTGATGGGTGTCAGTCCCAGAGGAACGATCGCGCTGATGCGTGCCTCCAGGGCGTGGGCATATCTGGAAGGCAGAAGCTTTGTGACACCGGATGATGTCAAAGCGGTGGCCGGACCGGTCATGGCACACCGCGTGGTGCTTTCCTATGGACAGAATCGTTATGCAGATGCGCTGCGTCTGATAGAGGAAATTTTAAACACTGTGCCGGCTCCGACAGAAGATTTTTCGATTGCATAAGCGTATCAGAAAGGGCATAACGGTATGGTTATAATATGGATAATTCTGGGAGCCCTGCTGCTGTGGGAGATTCAGTCTGTATGGTATGCAAAGCACTGGGATGAGGAGCTGTTTGTATCCCTGGCCTTTTCCCGTAAAAGTACAGTGCGCGGGGAGAGCTGTGAGCTTTTGGAAACGATTGAAAACAGGAAACTTTTGCCGTTGCCTGTCCTGAAAGTAAAATTTCAGGTGTCGAGGCAATTGGCATTTGAGGACGCCGGAACGGAGAGCAGTGTAACGGATCAATATTACCGGAATGATGTTTTTTCGGTGCGTCCCTATACCAGGCACATCAGAAGTCTGCGGTTTACCTGTAAAAAAAGAGGATTTTACCGGATCAACGGCCTGGACGTTGTGGCGGGAGATCTGTTTTTGACCCATGAGCTGCCCAAAAGCCTGCCGGTGGATTCTCAGCTGTATGTCTACCCCAGACCATTTCGGGGAATGGATTTTAACGGCGCGCTGCGGCAGTTGAACGGCGAGGTTGCGACGAAACGGCATTTGCAGGAGGATCCTTTTGAATATCTGGGGATCCGGGAATATACGCCACGGGATACGCTGCGGGATGTAAACTGGAAAGCGACCGCAAGAAGCGGGGAATTAAAGGTCAATCAAAAGGGCTGCACCGCCCAGCGCTCTGTCCGGCTGGTGGTAAATCTGGAGGATGGTGCGATTTTACGTCAGGAGGATCTGCTGGAAGCTTCGATTGAAATGGCGGCAGCGGCAGCGGAGCTGTTTATCGGACAGGGCATCAGAACCTCTCTGGAAACCAACGGACCGGATCTTTTGACAAAAGAGGCGGTCTGCCTGAAAGCGTCCTGCGGCGCGGGCCATCTGGACAGCATTTTCCGTGGACTTGCCCGGATAGACTTGGAGAAGCCGGCACCTTCCTTTGAACCGATCCGGGAGCGGTTGGAAGAAATGGAAGACAGGGAAAGCCTTTGTACGATTTTCTTTTCTGCGGATGCACGACCGGAATTTCAGCAGCTGCTGGAAAAATTCAGGAAAGAAAAACGGGAATTTATCTGGTTCTGTCCGGTAAACCGTATAGTTCGGCCGGAAATAAATGCCGGTATCCGCCCTTATACCCGTTTGATTGATGTGGAAGAAGGAGGGCGGTTATGAAACAGAATCTGCAAAGAACCTCGGAGTGGATCGAACTCTTTTTAAACTATGCAGTGGTTTTCTGCATCGAAATTGCACTCAATGCACTGATCGGGGATCGTGTGCCGGTGGGTGTGTGGCTGGCTGCAGCCCTGTACCCTGTCTGCTTTTATCTGTTCCGTAAAAAGCTGAAGCATTTCTGGGTATTCTTTCTATTGCATCCGGCAGTCGTTGTATTTGCAACGCTGATGGTAAAGAGCTGGCCGGTAGGTGCAGTTGCGATTGCGGTGCTTGGTGTATTTTATGGTCTGCATTCCATCCGCCTTCGAGTGCATCAGGTGATACAGGAACGGGAGTTCCCGCTGCCTGCAGCGGCAGTGGTGGTGATCGCAGCATTTTTGGTCTGCAGCTATAAGCAGTCCCAGACGGATTGTATGCTTGTTTTGGGGAGCTTTTTTGTATGGCTGCCCGGAATACTGATCAAGCGCTATGCGGATAATTATCTTTCTTATGTAAAAATAAACGCGGGCAGTGCCGGTGTGATTCCGGAAAAAAATATTTTCCGGACGGGAATTATTGTTGTGGCACTGTATTCCGTAGTCTGTGTCGCCCTGCTGATTGTGTGCTGTACGACACCTCTTGTGGATAAGCTGACCGAAGGTGCCATATGGCTGGGGAAAATACTTCGATGGTTGATCGTATGGCTGTTGACGATGCTTTCCGGAGAACCGGAGAAGGCTGTTGAGCAGGCAACAGTGAGTGTGCCGGAAATGGAAATGGGCTGGGGAGAGTTCGAGGAGGTCCGCCCCACACCGGTTTGGATAGAAGTGCTTGGAAAGCTTGTTTTCTGGTCAATTGTGGTGGCATTGATCGTCGCAGTGCTTGTGAGCATTGTCCTTTTGTTCCGCTGGATGATCAAAAGCTTCTATCAGACTGGCAGGGGACGTAAGGAGACTCTTGAAGCTGGCGTAGAAGAAAAAACGGAGTCCATCGCCTATAGGGAGAAACGGAAAAGAGCACAGCTTTTTATCGGTATAGAGCCATCTGCGAAGATCCGGCGGGCCTATAAAAAGACCATAGAAGGCGCCTTTGGCAGGCGGCAAAAGAAAAAGGAACAGGAAAGGAAAGAGGCAGTGTGGCTGGGGTTGGCAAACAGCTTGACTGCGCAGGAGCTGACCCGGCAGGCATGGGGGGACACCGGACATGAAGACTGGGAGCAGCTGACGGAGTTGTATGAGCAGGCGCGCTATGGCGGCACAGAACCGGAGCGGGAGCAGGCGCGGGCGGCTGTAAAACTTTCCGGGAAGATTCTGCATATGATAAAGAAAAAATAACAGCCGGGGGATGCAGATGAACTATTACCCCAAAATACTTCCTTTTTATATGACCTATCCGATGCCTCTGATATGGGAGGAAGAGGATACGGTCATGCGCGATCTGGAATATCTGCAGGAGCTTTATCCGAGGCAGGCAAAAAAGTACCGCAAACGGATCGAAGAGCTGCTGGAACGGTTTGACAGTGAAGGCAGCGTCCTTTATGATGAATATCCGGACAGAATGACCCTGTATAAAATGGCGCAGGACATTTATGCGGTGCTGGAGCAGGAGGAAAAACGCGAGCAGGCAGAGGCTGCAGCAGTGGCGGCCGCGCCTGCGGACGGTGGAGAAGTGAGCACGACAGGCGATAGCATATCTGCAGGCGCTGCGATGAACCCTGCGGTCAGAACAGCAGAGGCTGCGGCGCCGCTTGGTCCTGAAAGCATGGAGCTGATTCAGGTTCTGCTCTACGGAGAAATTTTCAGACGCAGGCAGAAAAGGGGCTTTCGGAAATTTTAAGTTGTACAGAAGAGAATAAAGCTTTACAATAGAGCCGGAAGAAGATAATATGCTTCTTCCGGTTTTATTATCGTATAGGAAACTTCGTTTCCATACGATAATAAACGCTCTACGAGGATGCGCACTCGGCGCAAGGGTAGATGGTTGCTGAAGCAACCGCGCCTCGGCGCGAGAATGTGCCAAGGCACATTCTTTTTTCAGGGAGAAAAGAAGATGAACAAAGTAAGACAGCTGTTGGAAGAGAGCCTGACCGGCGGGCTTTACCAGATGACATTGAGTGGCGCCACCGGCGAAGCGACGGGGTGCAGCAAAAAGAAAATTCGCCCGGTTCTGTTAAAGGACAGGCTTTTGTTTCAGATCACCGCATATCGCGGGACGCAGGTATTTCATGAAAATCACACGGCGGAGGAGGCAGCAGCGATTCTGGAAGCCGATCTTTCGGGCAGCTTTAAACAGCTGCAGATTGAGACAACCTCTTTTGAGGCGACGGTGCTGGTAAGCAAAAAAGGAAAAATGACGGTGCGCAAAAAGCAGCGCAGCGTTTCGGAAGATAACGTTAAGGTTTCGTTGTCCCACAACAGAAAGAAACGCTATATTCTGGAAGAAGGACGTCCGGTTCCCTTTCTGGTGGATCTGGGAGTGCAGACCAAAGAAGGAAAAGTGATAACGTCGCGGTACGATAAGTTCCGTCAGATCAACCGTTTTCTGGAGTTTATTGAGGACATCTGGCCACTCCTGCCCAAGGATCGTCCGGTGCATATTATTGACTTTGGCTGCGGTAAGTCTTATCTGACTTTTGCCATGTATTATTATCTGCATGAATTAAAGGGACTGACACTGGAAGTGACGGGACTTGATCTGAAAAAAGACGTGATCGTGCATTGCAACGAGCTGGCGAAGAAATATCATTATGAAGGGCTTTCGTTTTTACATGGAGATATTGCGGATTATACGGGAACGGACAGCGCGGACATGGTTGTGACGCTGCACGCCTGCGACACGGCGACCGATTATGCCCTGTATAAGGCGATGAAATGGCATGCGGGTGTTATTTTATCCGTGCCCTGCTGTCAGCATGAGGTCAATAAGCAGATCGCATGTGAGCCGCTGGAGGGCGCGCTGAAATATGGTTTGATCAAAGAGCGGCTTTCGGCATTGTTTACAGATGCCCTGCGAGCCGATCTGCTGGAAGAAAATGGCTATGATACCTAGGTGTTGGAGTTTATCGATATGGAGCATACTCCTAAAAATATCCTGCTTCGTGCAGTGCGCAGAGTAGACGCAGGGATGGCGGATGAACAGAGCGGTTTGACGGAAGCAGAGCAGAAGTCCGGGCAGTGCTGCAAAGAGCCGGGATATCAAGAGCCGAATAGCAAAAGGCTGGCGGAAACTCTGCAGATCCATACGACGCTGCAGAAGCTTCTGGAAGGAGAGTTGGTTTGAAGAAAACGGTTATCAAGGGCATTGCCTTTGTTGTGATATTTGTGATTTCGCTGGTTGTGATCAGCATGGTCGCCAATCAGGGAAATGGGGATATGACTGCACCGATGTCGGCGGCCAGTCTGCCCACAATGGCAATTGTGGAAGACGGTCAGGAAATCAATCAGATGTACGGATATACAATGCAGATGGATACGGCGGATATGCGGGAAAGCATTACGCCGATCAAAACAGCGCGTCAGATCAACGCAGTGGTGCACGGGTACGGTACGGAAATTGCGGGCGTTTCCTATGAGCTGCGCAGCATCGACGGAAGCCGTCTGATTGAAAATACGGAGCTGACCGGGACGCAGGAGGGAGACGACCTGTATCTTTCCTTCCGGTTAAAGGATTTGATGAAAGAGGGCGAGGAATACAGCCTGATTTTTCTGGTGAATCTGGATGAAAGCAGACAGGTGCGTTATTATACGCGGGTCATCCAGGCGGATTATTACCTGACGGAAAAACTTGATTTCGTGACGTCTTTTTCGGATGCGACCTTTGATGCAGAGGTTTTTGCGGAAAAAGGCTATGCCAAAAAGCTGGAAACGAATTCAGATGGCGACAATTCCTCTTTTGCCCATGTGGACATTCATTGTACGTCGTCCCAGGTAACCTGGGGAAGCCTGGATGTGACGCGGATAGAGAAGCCGCAGATCTGGGTAAAAGAAATCGCACCGCAGACAGCTTCCTTTGTTTTGAGCTATCCGGTGTCTTATACAGAGGGAGGCAGTCAGGTCAGCGCGTCCGTGACGGAGTATTACCGGGTGCGTTATACAGGGGACACAATGTACCTGCTGGATTATGAACGGACTGCCACACAGTATTTTACGGAAAAATCATCAAGATTTACGGAAAGCGGATTACAGCTTGGAATTACAGATAAAAATGTCGTCATGAAAGAAAGCGATGGCGGAAATGTATTTGCCTTTGTACAGGCTGGAGCGCTTTATGTATACAACAGTGCTGACAATCGCCTGGCGCGGCTGCATTCTTTCCGGGACGAGGACAACGACGATCTGCGGGCGCGCTATGAAAACCACAACTATGAGGTTTTGCAGGTCGATGAAACCGGAAACGTGACGTTTCTGGTATACGGTTACATGAACCGCGGCCGTCACGAGGGCGAGTGTGGTGTTTCGGTCTGCTACTACAGCAGTACACTGAACGTGACAGAGGAAATGGTGTTTATTCCTTATAATAAAAGTGCCGGGCTGTTAAAAGCTGATCTGGAAACGCTTTCTTATGTAAATGGTAAAAACGACCTCTATCTGATGGTGGACGGCAATATCTGGCATATCGGGCTGGAGGACAAGTCCAGCGAAATCGTAGTTTCCGGGATTAGCACGGCTGGCTGCAGGGTTGCGGAAAACGACAGTATGCTGGTATGGCAGAAGGATCTGAAGGATTATGGCAGCACGCTGGAATTCATGAATTTAAACAGCGGAAAGCTGACGGAACTCAAGGCGGGCGAAGGCAATTTTATTCAGGCGCTCGGCTTTATGGGGGAAGACCTGATCTACGGAATTGCGTCTGCAGAGCAGGTGCAGGAGGATGCAGTCGGCAATCAGCTGTTCCCGATGCATCAGATCAGGATCCAGGATTTTGAGGGAAATATTTTAAAATCCTATGAGCAGGCAGGGGTTTATGTGACGGGCTGCCGGATTGAGGAAAACCAGATCAGTCTGGAGCGGATTTCCCTTGCGGACGGAAGGGTGACGGAGCTTTCGGAGGATCAGATTTTATATAATGATGAGATACCGGAGAGCAAAAATTATGCGGAGACAGCGTCCACGCAGGAGACGGAAAATATCGTACGAATTGTATTAAATTCCGTTCCGGATGCCAAAAAGGTCAAAATCCTCACTCCGAAGGAGGTCATCTTTGAAGGAAGCCGGGAAATTGCACTGAACGGGGAAGAGGATCAGAACCGCTATTATGTATATGGACAATATGGTGTGATCGGAATCGAAAAAGACCCTGCCGCAGCGGTGCGCAGAGCTTATGAAGCAGCTGGCGCGGTAACGGACGAGGCGGGCAGATATTTGAACAAACGCGACCGCCTGCACAGCTCGAACCAGATCATGGCGATTGATGGGGACTATGCGGACAATGAAAGAAGCAGCCTGGCGGTGTGTCTGGATACGATTTTCCAGTATGAGGGAATGGTGAAAAACAGCTCCTCGCTGCTGGCAGCCGGGCAGGACGTGCTGACGATTCTGGAAGAAAATTTAGACAATCGGACGGTGTTAAACCTCCAGGGCTGTACGTTGGATATGGTGTTATATTATCCTGACCGGGAAATCCCGGTGCTTGCAGTGATGCAGGACGGCAGTGCAGTGCTGGTGATCGGCTTCAACGAGCAGAATGTCGTTTTGATGGACCCGCTGACCGGAGCTGTCTACAAAAAGGGCATGAACGATGCGCGGAGCATGTTTGAAGAAAACGGGAACCGGTTTATTGCATATTCATGACAATAGAATGCTCGCAGAGCGTGCATTCTATTGCAGGTAAAGAAAAAAGGTATCGTAACCTCCAAAAAGCAGGAGGACGATACCTTTTTTGTTTTTTGCCGTTTAAACGGGGAACAACTGGTTTTTGTATTTTTTCAGCGCAGCCAACAGAATCAGTCCGAAGATACCGCAGGAAATGATTTCCCCTGCCGTTACGGTAATCACGGAAAACCACATCGGAAGGATGCCGTAAGCGTATTTTAACACAGGCGGGATAATCACGGCGTTTGCCAGGATAGGCGGCAGAGGGGACAGCCAGGTGAAAAGCTTTTTCTGCTTTTCGTCCTTGCCGAGGGCTGCTTTTCCAAGCATCCATGTGCCGATTGCACCGATCAGGGTTGCAAGGGAACCAAAAATGATATCGGGCAGCATGGCACCGGTCACGAGGTTGGCGATCAGACAGCCGATAAAGAGTCCGGGAACTGCGGCGGGAGTCAGAAAGGGAAGGACGGTGAGGGCTTCCGAGAAGCGAACCTGAATGTTGCCGCTGGCGATGCCGAGGGCATTGGCGATCATCGTAAGAACGACGTAGAGGGCAGCAATCATCGCTGCCTGTGTGAGGTACAGAACATTTTTGTTTTTCATTTGTTTTCTCCTTTAGTTTTGTTTTACGAGTGGAAGGTCACGAACACTCGGTATGATTCATGACGATAGAATTTTGCAGAGCGCATATTCTGTTGTCATGCCTGTACAATCATATAGCAGGAAATGCAGATTGGCAAGCAGAAAATTACAGGTAGGGGTATGGAAGGGGGAAAAGTTACAGTTCACTCGCACCATTCGCAAAAGCGCATCTTCGATGCTTTCCGCTGCTT
>OGYN01000371.1_pt1 | contig 42544 bp, 31 predicted proteins | sample 1576551 | NCBI WGS metagenome assembly OGYN01 (sample SAMEA3541589, study PRJEB24748) | human gut metagenome | biome: human gut; feature: human-associated habitat; material: faeces | place: China | collected 2012 | reverse complement strand
ACGAAAAATCCATTCGCCAGCCGACCACCTCATTTGTGCGGTGTTACCTTAAATCTGCATCGAGGGGAACACGCTCGTGTGTTCCACCAATTCCGCACGGAACCGCTGCACCAAGCGCACCTGCGGCTCGCTGTCGCTCATCACCCGCATCGTCAAATCCGTCACGCCCGTGCTCGCCAGCGCCTGTTTCGTCTGCTGGAGCAAACGCGTGCCCAAGCCCTTGCGCTGGAACTCCGGCACGATATACAGCCCCATAACCTCCGCCGACGTGTACTGCCCCGCGGCGACGCACGCACCAACCAGATTCGACCCATACAGGATGCCCAGCGCGGCGAAATTCTGCCGATTCATCTGCTGAAGCAGGAAGCCGTGGTCAAAGTAGCTGAACCCGGCGCCGCGCATCCGCGACACCAAATCCATCTGCTCCTGCACGGTGTTGAGCGGAAGCGTGATGCACGAGCAGTTGAACAGCTGCGGCACTTCGTCAGGATCGTTCAGGCGCACCAAATCCTCGGTGTAATCCATCTTGAAGCCGTTGTGCTCATAAAACGCCAATTGGCGCTCGTCCTGCACATCCACGGCTGTGTACAGCCGTGCCGCCGCACCGGGCGCTTGATTGCGCAGCTGCCGCGCGCGCGCCGCAAGCGACCCCAGCAGCCAGTATTCGCCTTCCGGCTTGCTGGTCATGCTGAAATAGATGTTGACCGGGCGCGAAGGGAAAATCGTCGGCTGATACTGATAAATCAGGAATCCCTCGCCGACGGGGTTGTTCTGGTCGTCCTTGACGAAGAATACGTCCTCTTTCGGCAGACCCTTGTAAAATTCGTTCGGTTGCGTCACCTGCATGGCTTATTTCCTTTCTTCGGCGGTCTGAATGCGGCCGTCATCCAGCAGCACGGCGATGAACATCGGCACAAGCGCGAGCATCATCACCCCATAAAGTATTCCGTTGTTGATGGCAGACTTGTCCAGCGCAAATTCCACGGCGATGCACACGCCCGCGCCGGCCAGCAGCATCACGATGCGCACAATGCTGATTCTTTTCAGCCCATCCCGGCGGATGCAGCGGGTCAGGCGTGATGCCAGCAGCACCGCCAGCGTCAGTGCCGCCATGAGCATATTCAGGCGGACAAAGCCGAAGCGGATAAGCTCATCTGCGCGCCACGAATCGAGCAGCACCTGCATCACGCTGATGATGGTCAGCCCGGTTTCCAGCGTCCGCCCGGCGATTTTCTGCCTGCGCCCTTGCACCAGCACAATCACGAGCGTGACTGCCGCAACGATGGCTTCATATGCCCAAACCAGCATCTGCCCGTCCTCATTCTGGAAAGGCAGGAAGTACCAGCAGATATCGTCCATCTGTTTGCTGAAGCCCTGCCCCGTGAAACCCTCCGCCAAGCGCAGGCCGCACAGCGCCAGCAGCGCGCCGGGCGTCACCGCGTCCAGCAGAGGCAGCGCCTTCTGCTTCGTCAGTTTCGCATACAGCGCAATCGCACCCATGCCGCCAAGGATGCCGCCATAGAGCGTATAACCGCCCTGCCAGAACTGCCAGAAGAACGTGCTGCCGCCCAAATCAACCATGATGTACGAATACCGGGCAAGCATATACAGCACGCGCGCGCCCACCAGCGCGCCAAAGCCGCCAACCGTGCAAATCGCCGCGCGGGTATCCAGCGGGAGGCGCTTGCGCGAGCACAGCAGCGTCAGCACCAAACCGCACAGAGCGCTGACAGCAGCGGTCAAGCCATATTTTGTCAGGAAGAAGATGTCGGGATTCCAATAATCAATCTCTTCTGACTCCATCAGCGGCTGCACCACGTCCACAATCCGCGCGGAAGGCGACGGCACAAGCAGCAGCACTGCAATGGGCAAGGCAATCAGCAGCAGGGCGCACCAAATCGCTGCATTTTGTTTTTTCATTTTTTCTGGGTACTCCTTCAATTCCGCCGAAGCCGACGGGTTTCTTTTTTTGCTGATGCGGAGAATTTCGCAGAACTCCGCAGAATATATTATACTTGCTTTTTCCCCGGTTGACAAGCTGTAATCCGGATTCTTTCAGCTATCCATCACAAATTTTCTGTTACAAATTTCCGCCCGCGCTCAGCACCAGCAGCGCAATTCCCAGCGCCAATGCCCCCGAAATCACGCCGTGCAGCGTCTGCCACGTCAGCTGTTCACCCAGCCGCATCAATCCTTGCGGGTACAGCGCGCGGTTCTGCATGATGACCGCGCAGCCGCCGAAACCCGTCGCTGCGGACAGAAGCGCAATCCGCAAAGGCAGAGGTGCCGGCAGGTTTGCGATCGTCACCGCGCCCGTCGTGACTTCCAGCAGCGTCGTCAGCGGGAGACGCATCGCATCAGGCAGGAAGTCCGTCAGCGTCGCAAAGACGCGAAGCATCGTCATCGTGCCGCAGACAAGGAGCATGGCTCGGGCGCTGTCCTCCACCGCGCGGGCGAAGGAGACAGGGGGCATTGCTGCTTCTGGCACTTTTTCAGCGGATGTAACCCTCGTCCACCGTTTTGCCAATCGCCCCGCGCAGCAGCCGCCCGCCAGCACGCTCAGCAGCACAATTGCCCCCGCGATTCGGCTGTTCAGCCAGCTTCCGATTGTCCCCAGCAGGAACATCGGGCTCATCGTCGCACAGGAGACCGCCAGTGCCTTCTGTTCCCGGTGCGGACGGCTGCCCTGCATCGCCAGCAGCCGCGCACCCGTCGGCGAACCGCCGCACCAGCCCAGCAGCATCAGCATACCGGGCTGCATGTCGCGTCCGCATCGGCTCACCAGCATCTGCGACAGCGTCAAGTACGGGAACAGCCCCGGCATCACGCTGCGCACAAACAGCGCACACGCCGCTTCCGCCGCTGCCATCGTCTCCGGCGCGCGCAGGAGCAGCAGCGCCATCATCCCTGCCAGCAAAATCCGCATTTTCGTCCCTGCCTTTCTGGGGAAAGGATATGCGGCGGTTGACAAGTTTCATTCGGGAAGGTACAATTGAAGGAGATAGGAGGAGAATCCCATGAAAGACACCTTCCTCATGATTGACGGCAATAGCCTGCTGCACCGGGCTTTCCACGCCCTCCCGCTGATGGACGCGGGCGGCGTTTACACCAATGCGATTTACGGCTTTCTGACCATGATGCTCAAAGCGATTTCAGACGAAAACGCCCGCTATCTCGCGGTCTGCTTCGATGAACACGCGCCGACGTTCCGCCACACGGCATATCCTGACTACAAAGCGGGACGCGCCGCGACGCCGGATGAACTGCGCCAGCAGTTCGCCACCATTCGGACGCTGCTGCCGGAAATGGGCATCCAGGTTTTCTCCCTGCAAGGCTGGGAGGCGGACGATCTGCTCGGCACGCTGTCCAAACTGGGTGAGAACGCCGGGGTCAGCCCCGTCATCCTGACCGGCGACCGCGATGCGCTCCAACTGGTGTCCGATACGACGCAGGTGCTGTTCACCCGCAAGGGCATCAGCGAAACGACCCACTTTACACCCGCCATGGTGTACGAAGTGTATGGCTTCTCGCCGGAGCAGGTGGTGGACTGGAAGGGGCTGGCGGGGGACAGCAGCGACAACATCCCCGGCATCCCCGGCGTCGGCGACAAAACCGCCGTGCGTCTGCTGCACCAGTACGGGACGCTGGACAACATCCTCGCTCATGCGGGCGAAGTGAAGGGCAAACTCGGCGAAAAGCTCGTCACATGGGCGGATCAGGCGAAAATGTGCCGCGAACTGGCGACGATTCGCCGCGACGCACCCATTTCGTTCTCCCTCAAGGCGTGCGCCATGCCAGACTTCCGGCATGGCATTCCCGCGCTGGAAAAGCTGAAGCTGAACAGCATCATCCGCCGCCTGCAAGCGCCTGACGATGCGCCCGCGCCGGATACCGCGGCAGAGGAAACGCCCCTGACGCTCCTGCCGTTTGCGGACGCTGCTCCGATTTCCTCCGGCGCTGATCTGACCGCATGGCTCACCGCCCTGCCGGACAGCGCCCGCCCGATTGCCGTCGCGCTGGATGACACGGTGCTGACGTGCGCGGCGCAGGATTTGTCCTGCTGTCAGGCGGCACTCGGCGGCGATCTGCTCACTCCCGGCGCTGACCCGGAGGATTTGCTCCGCGCTCTCGCACCCGACCTCGCCGCGCACCCCGCCGTCATCCACGACGGCAAAACGCTGTGGCACCGGCTGAACCGCGCGAAGCTCCCCATGCCGGAGCGCTATGCGTGGGACGTGCAGCTTGGCGCGTACCTGCTTGACCCGCAGCGTAAGAGTTACAGTCTGGACGCGCTGTGCGGCGATTTGCCCGCGGATGCGCGCGGAATGCTCTCGCTGTGCCGGTGGCAGCAGGCGAATATTGACCGCATGGGCATGAGTCACCTCATGCGCGACGTGGAAATGCCGCTTTCCGGCGTGCTGTACCGCATGGAGGACATCGGCTTCACCGTCGATACGGCGTTCCTGCGGCAATTGGGCGAGCGCTACACGCAGGAAATTGAGCAGAGCAAGCAGCAGGTATTCGCCGCCTGCGGAACAACCTTCAACCTCAACAGCACCCAGCAGCTCGGCGACGTGCTATTCGATAAATTGCAGCTGCCGCACGGCAAGAAAACCGCGCGCGGCTACTCCACCTCCGCCGAAGTGCTGGAAGGTTTGCAAGACATCGCGCCGGAAGTCATTACGCCGCTATTACGCTATCGGCAGCTGACGAAGCTCAATTCGACTTACGTCGAGGGTCTGCTGCGCCTGACGGACGCGACCGGGCGCGTACACTCCACCTTCGACCAAGTCGCCACCGCCACCGGGCGCATTTCGTCCAGCGAGCCGAATTTGCAGAACATCCCCGTCCGCACGGAGGAGGGCAAGGAAATCCGTCAGGCGTTCCTGCCGCGCGCGGGCTGGGTACTGCTGGACGCGGATTACAGCCAGATTGAGCTTCGCCTGATGGCGCACTTTTCCGGCGACCACGCACTGGTGGAAGCCTTCCGCACGGGGCAGGACGTTCACGCGCGCACTGCCAGCGAAATCTTCGACGTGCCGCTGGATGAGGTGGATTCTACGCTCCGTTCCCGCGCAAAAGCGGTCAATTTCGGCTTGATTTACGGCATCAGCGGATTTGGTCTTGCGAAAAACACGGGCGTGAGCCGTCAGGAGGCGCAGGAGTTCATCAACCGCTATTTCGCGAAATATCCGGGCGTGAAGGGCTTCATGGACAGTGCCGCCGAGGACGGGCAGCACAACGGTTATGCGCTGACGCTGATGGGGCGTCGGCGGTATCTGCCGGAGCTGAAGAGCGACAAGGCGGTTGTGCGCGAGTTCGGCAAGCGCGCCGCGATGAATACGCCCGTGCAGGGGACGGCGGCGGATATTATCAAGCTGGCGATGGTACGGGTGGATGAAGCCTTGCGCCGGGAGGGGCTGAAGAGTCGGCTGATTTTGCAGGTGCATGACGAACTGCTGCTGGAATGCCCGCCGGAGGAAGTGGAAAAAGCGGGGAAGCTGCTGAAGGATGCGATGGAGCATGTGATTGAACTGCGCGTGCCGCTGCTGGCGGAGGTGCATCAGGGGATGAACTGGGCGGAAGCAAAATAAGGATAGGGGAAAAAGAGGATAAACACGCGGGTAGAGCATGGTAGTGAGACCAACTCAATCGCGCGGAGGGGTCAAGGGGGAGACTTCGTCTCTTTTCCTTTTCCCCTTGCGGAGTCCAGAGGCAGCGCCTCTGGTGGGGCTTGGGGCAACGCCCCAACTGTTCCTCGTCAAATCAATTCAAAGAGAAAAGTCAACAAAAGGCGCAGGCAGCGAAGCGTCTCTGCCAGCAACTTTGCGCATCCGCAGATGCGCCCCCAAGCGGCTTTACCCACCACTTGCATATTGTCGCGCCAGATGGGCGCGACCACGCATCTGTTCTTTCAGACATAGTGACTTTTGCCCGCAAGCAGGGGATTTCGCCTCTGCAACCGTAATCATCCCATCATAAAAATCCCCCGTCAGCCGGACATCATCATCCGCTGGCGGGGGATTCTCATCCTCATCAATACTCGTAAATCGTAATCAGCCCGCCCATGTTGTCCAGCGACATGGTGTAGTTGCTGGTCTTGCGGCTGATGCTGACGGAGAAGGTGCTGCTGTCGTCGCCCACCTGCTGGCGGACGATTTCGTACTTCAGCTGACCGTCCTCAAACACGGCGATGTGCGGGTGCGCCATCAGGTACTCGATGTACTCTTCCAAGCACATGTCCAGATGGTGCATCACCGTCGCGTTCGGAATGCCCACGAAGCGGAACAGATTCATCTCCACGTTCACGCCCGTCTTGTAGGCGCGGCTGACGGTGCCTTTCGTCGGGAAGTCCTGCAGCGGGAAGCGGAACACAAGCCCGTACTTCCAGCTGTTTTCGTACATCCACTTGCCCTGCTCACTCTCGGAGAACACCATCTTGTTCAATTCGTCATTGCCGTTCTCATAGAGGTACAGCGTGAAGGCCAAGCCGGAGTTATATTCGCTCGTGCCGGGCAGATTGATGCTCTTCTTCGTGGCGGCAATCAGCTCATCGTCCGTCCACGCGCTGTGGCGGCCTTTCAAGCGGTTGTATTCCGTGTCCCAGAGCGTCTGCTGGTCGGAAATGCTGCGGTACGCCTCGCGGACGACATAGCCCTCCAGCCCCGCTTCTTTTGCGGCATTGAGCGCATCCAGCAGGGCATTCGCCGCCACCGGGAACAGCCGCTGGTCGGAATTGCGCCAAATGCTCTTCGTCACGCCCATGCTCCGCGCATAGGTCATGATGGACACCAGCGATGATTCGTCAAAATCCGACGGGCGGGAATGCCACTCGTTGACCAGCAGCAGTCCGCCCAGCATCACGTCCTGACGCGACACCGTGACCGTGCCGGGGTTATCCAGCGGATAATTCGTCAGGTCGACAATGGAGATGCCTTCCTGCGTGTCCGGCGTAGGCCAGTCGGCACTGATGTTGTTGTTCGCCGTCAGACGGTCTTGCAGCTCCTGCACTTCCTGCCGATACGCTTCGTAGCGCTCCGTGTTGCGCTTCTCCACCTCGGCGCGCTGCTCATTGACGTTGCGCACACGCATGGCGTAGAGCAGATTGCTGCCGAACAGGCACAGCACCGCCACCGCCGCCAGCACCGCCGTCGTCGCAATCAGGAACGTCAGCGAACTGACGCGCTTCTTCCCGGATGACTTCTTCATATACGAAAAACACCTGCCTTTTCGGGTGAAACCCTTTCATCAGGATGCCCGCGCGGCGGAAAATCAGTCAGCACAGGCATATTCTCTATCTCTATTCGCCGCGCAAGGGCGATTTTCCTGCTTGCGGAAAAAATCTGCATCAAAAAGCGTATTGATTGAATGACTTTTCCTGCGCGGGACACAATAACAACGTCGCAGGGAGCGATTTCCCTGCAATCTGGAAGATTGAAAGGGGATTTTTTAATGCAAACCAGTTGGATAACGCGGAAGCGCCTGTTGATGGCGCTGTCACTGTGTTCCTGCGCCGTTCTGCTTGCGTCCTGCCGCGCCAGCGCCGACACGCGCACGGGTCAGGCGGATGGCTACGGCGGCATCCTGCGCGTGCAGGTGATGATGGAGGACGGCGCCATCAGCGCCGTGAACATTCTGGAGCAGCATGAGACGGACGGCATCGGCAGCCGCGCGCTGGATATTCTGCCGGACGAGATGATTCGCATGAACACATGGGACGTGGATGTCGTGACGGGCGCAACGACGACGAGCAATGCCCTGCGCGAAGCCGTCCGCGTCGCCCTGAACGCATCGGACACAATGGACGACAACACGGGCAATCCGGCAAACCGCGCGGGTCAGGCGATTCGCGAGGGCATCGGCATGGCGGCGACCGGGCGCGTCGGGCCGGGCAAGGATGACGAGGACGGGCAGGTTTACTCCTTCAACGTCGTGTTTGCGCACGGGACGTTCGACGAGGACGGGCGCATCGTGTCGATGGCGGTTGACCAGCTCGAAGTGGCAACGCCGAATTACAGCGGCGCGTCCATGCCGCAGTTCAGCGGCTTTCCGGGACAGGGCGGCTATTCGCTCTGGGATGACAATACCGGGAAGGTCGTCGGCTACACCGAGGACAGTGAGGACAACTACATGCAGGAAATTGCCGCATGGACGAGCAAGCGCGCCCGTGGAGAGGATTACCAGCTGACGAGCGGTTCATGGCGCGAGCAGATGGACGCCTATCAGAACATGATGGTCGGCATGACGGTGGACGAGGTAGAGACGTGGTTTGGGCGGTACTTTTCCGCCGAGAACGGCCACCCGTTGACGGAAAATTCCTCTTCCGACGCTGATCGCGCCCGCTGGGAAGCCTTCTCCGACGACGACCGCGCCCGCGCCGCCGACATTGTCTCCGGCGCCACCATGTCCCTGCGCGACGCCCACGGCGACATCCTCACCGCCATCCGCCGCGCGTGGGAGGATGCACAAAAGGGGGAGTGACCCAAGGGGCGTTGCCCCTTGACCCCACCAGAGGCTTTGCCTCTGGACTCCACAAGGGAGAATGAAACGGGACGAAGTCCCCTCCCTTGACCCTTCCGCACGATTCAGTTGGTGACACTTTCATGCAGTGCCCGCGTGTTTAGCCGATGAACCTTCGGTTCAAATCAATAAACATGGGTGTGCACTGCGAAGGGGTCAAGGGGGCGACCGCAAAGCCCCCTTGTCGCGCCCGCAGGCGCGAAATTTCCCCGCACGAATCAGCTTTCGATTCGTGCGGCTTTTTTTTCGATGGCCTTCATCAAAGCATCAAGCTCCGGCATTTTCTCTCGCACTGGCGCAAGCGTGTTCCGCACAACTTCCGCTTCCCGCGCTTCATGTGTCACCAGCATCGCCACCGCATAGGCAGGAAGCGCATAGTCCACCATGCGAAACATCACCTGCCGTATTGCTGCGCCGGCTTTTCCACGATAGAGCGCCGTAAATTCACCCGGTTCACCTGCCAGAAGTTCCGCAACCACCCCATCGCTCAGCAGAAGTTTCCATGCAGTATATGACAGCCGCGCCTCGCTTTCCAGCACCTGTTTCATCAGCCCATACGCCTTCTGTGCATCACACTGAACCATCAGCGCAATCTGCGCTCGCTGAAAGACGCAGATTGCGTCCTGACATGTCTTCACTGTTGCAGGCTGCGGAATGTTTTCAATCGAAACATCTGTCACCTCCACCCCGCCATTCGCCTTCATACGCGCGAAATACAGCCACTCCGCCAATTGTTCCGGATCTCGAAGCATCCGTGCGATTGCCATCGGCGATGCGATAAACCGCTCATCCATCGGCAGAATGCACGTCATCACCAGCACCACGCCACCCATCGCCAGTTCGCACAGCACCAGCGACACCGGCTGCCCCAGCGTCAGCAGGGTCAGCACGCCAAACGCCACCGCCAGCGCCCCGCCATACAGCAGGGGACAGAGCGTGTACAGCGTCACGTCGTGCCGAGAGGCATCCTCCGGCGGAAGCAGATACGGCTGATAGCGCAGACGACTTTGCGCCGGTACTGGAACACGCACGAACGCCCCTGTGCCGTCCGCCTGATAGACCCGCCCGAACGCCTCGTAGCGCACGAGCTTCCAGCCAAAGTGCCTGCCGACCAGCATTTTCGGCACATCTTGCAGCAGATACGTCACGACCGCCGTCAGTGCCAGCCCCAGATACGTCGCCAGATTCCGCTCTTCATTCGTCCCGACAGTCAGCTGTGCGTTCACGCCGATTAGTGCCGCGCAGAACAGTACCGCCGCCAGCAGGATGCTGCCCATCCGCAGGAGCGGAAACAGGCGCTGAAATGTCCGATTCTTCATTCTTGCGCTTCCTTTGCCTTTCTTGATTCGTAGATTTCCTTTTCCTGCGTCATCCGGTCTATCGTCCACTGATAGCAGCGCGGCATGGTCGTATGGCGGATGCGGCGCAGGAACTGCTTGCGGCACTGCTCCGCCTTCTGCTCATCGCCGTCACGCAGCAGATGCACCGCATACGCCGTCCGCCAGACAAGCGGCTGCTTTTCATGCTTGCGCAATTCCTTCTGCATGTACAGCGTGTCATACTCTTTCAGGAAGTATCCCGGCTTGTCCAGCGCCAGTTCACACAGAACGCCGCGCGGAATCAGCTGCCACCAAAGGCGCTTCGTCTGCTCCCGATGCTCCTGCGCCAGCATGGTCAGGATGTCCAGCGCCTCACCATAGCGGTTCTGCATCATCAGCCGCGCGGAACGGTTAATCATGAGCGCCGCATCATTCTGATCCTGAATTTTGTCCGGCGGCGTGAAGTACTCCTCCGGCATTTCCGTGAGCAGGCGATCCGTCAAGTTCTCCGCCAGCAGGCACTGCATCTGCCACATTTTGCGCCGTTTTTCGGGCTGGAATACTTTCCGAATTTCGCTTGGCGGCATGATGATGCCGAGAAACGCATACCCCCACGCCAGCACAAGGCAGGCAATGGCGGATGCTGTCCCATACAAATTGACTGCCAACGCATAGAACAGTATCGCCAGCGCCATCTGCACATAAAACAGTGCCGTCCGCGCCCGTTCCTGCTGCCTGCCCGTTTCCTTTTCCCACGGAACAGCTTCCATCACGATGCTCATCTTGCGCTCCGCCGCCGGAAGGTACTGCACGCGCCAACCGACGGTTTTCCTGCGGATATACTGAAGAAAGTACAAATCCAACACCTGTATTCTGCAGCCATACAGCACCAGAAGCAGCGTATACAGCAGCATATGCAGTGCCACTGCTATGATCAATCCGCAGATAAGCGGCGGCACAGCAAACACCATCAGCAGCAGCGCATCATCCGTTATCTCGATGAGCGGCAAAAGCAGGCATAAAAACGATGCAATACCCATGATGAATATTCCCAGTGCCAAGTATCCCCGTAGTTTCTGCATCGTTCTTCTCCTTTTCGCGGTCATCCGCGGAAATTTCCGCTTCCAGTATACGCCTTTCCCCCGATTGCGTCAAGGGAAGGGAATTTTTCCGGCAGCAGTCATGGGTTCGTCATCTGTTCGTCACTTGACGGGGATATGATAGAAGCGGAAAGGAGTGAAGCTCCATGAAGCGGCATTTCGCAAACATGGTGTTTGCTTTGATTTTGGCGGCATACACGGTTTATGCGGCGCTGGACACGTTCGTGATTGTCCGTGTGCTGACGCCGGACACGCTGCCGACGGCAACCGCTGAAGCCTCCACCGTGCCGACTGCGACGGAATCCCCCGCGGAACAGGCGACCACCGCGCCCATTTCCGCCGATACGGAATACCACGATGACCAAATCGACATTGTGCTGACAACGATGCGCGTAGAGAACACGACGGTGTACGTCGCGGATGTGCAGATTGCGGACATTTCCCTGCTCAAAACGGCGCTGGCGGGGAACACCTACGCCCGCAATCTGACCGAGACGACCTCCGTGCAGGCGGCAAACGTGGGTGCAATTCTCGCCATCAACGGCGACTATTACGGCGCACAGGAGCGCGGGTATGTGCTGCGCAACGGCGTGCTGTACCGCGCATCGGCGCAAAGCGGCACGGACGCACTGGTCATCGGTGCGGACGGCAATTTCCGCATCATCACCGAGGGCGAAACGAGTGCCGACACGCTGGTGCGTGAGGGCGCATGGCAGGTGCTGACGTTCGGCCCGGCGCTGATCAAGAACGGGCAAGTGACCGTCAGCAGCAGCGACGAGGTCGGGCGCGCCATGACCTCCAACCCGCGCACCGCCATCGGGCAAATCAGCGAAGGGCATTACCTGCTGGTCGTGTCCGACGGGCGGACGAAGGAGAGCACCGGGCTTTCCTTGCGGCAATTGGCAGAGCTGATGCAGTCGCTGGGCGCACAAATCGCCTACAACCTCGATGGCGGCGGCTCCTCGACGATGGTGTTTCAGGGACGCGTCGTCAACAACCCGACCACGAACGGGCGCAGCATCCGCGAAAGGAGCGTGAGCGACATTGTCTACATCGGCTATTGACCGCAAATGCGTGAAACTTGCGTTCTATCATCTGCTTTTTGCCGCCGTGACCGCGCTGGGTGGATTCGTGTATGAGCAGTTCAGCCACGGGGTCTACTCGGGCTTCATGGTGTATGCGTTCCTGCCGCCGCTGGTGCTGGGAGCGTGTCCGCTGCTGATTCGCGCCCTGTGCGGAAAGGCGCTGCCGGGGCGCTGGTGCGTGCGGCTGTACCACTGGGGCATCATTGCGCTGACAGTCGGCTGCCTGTTTCAAGGAGCGCTGGAGATTTACGGCACGACGAGTCGCCTCGTAATGGGGTACTGGATTGCGGGCGGTGCGTGCCTTGCAGGAAGCCTTGTGACGGGCGGGAAAAAATGAGCCGCATACCCCTTTGACGAACCTCGTGCTTGACCCGCTGCTGATTTTCGTCTGCCATTTTGGCATGGCGGTCATCGGGCTGATTGCGCTGCTTGTGGTGGAGCTGCTGCCCGATCAGGTGATGCTGCTCTTCGGCGCGCAGAACGAGTCCATCCACTACACGCTCTTTGCCCGGCGCTGCTTCCGGGTGTACCTGAGCATGATTGTGCTGGCGTGCATCAACAAAGGGACGTTCATCTTCCTGCAATCGCTGGGGAAAGCGGCTGCCTCGACGCTTTTGTCGATGGCACGGGAGATTGTGTTTGGCGTGGGGCTGGTGCTGCTCCTGCCGCAGTTTTTCCAGCTGGACGGGGTGATGTACTCCATGCCTGCCGCCGATGTGCTGACGGCAATTCTCTCAGCGGTCGTGCTGGTGCGGACATACCGCTCACTGGAAACGGAGAAGTAAGAAATATAGAAAAGCCGGGGCGAATCCTCCGAAACAGGGGAGATTCGACCCGGCTTTGTTTTTGATATGCCATTACTCCTGCGGATTTTCGGGGTGCTGCTCCCGCTCCTGCATCAGCTTCCGAATCGCGGTAAACGATTCCTCGGAAATATCATGCTCAATTTTGCAGGCGTCCTCGCGGGCAACATCGGAATCAACGCCCAAACTCTCCAGAAAGCTCGACAGCGTCTTATGGCGGTCATAAATGCTCCTCGCAATTTCCATCCCGGCGGGCGTGAGCGTAATCAAGTTGTCAGCATCCATCGTCAGATAGCCGTTTTCGCGCAGACGCTTCATCGCCACGCTGACAGACGGCTTCGTGACCCCCAACAGCAGAGAAATATCCACAGAGCGTGCATAGCCTTTTGCTTCTTTCAGGCGGAGGATTGCTTCCAAATAGTCCTCAGCGGATTCGTGAATGTTCATTCGATACTCCTTTCCGGATATAATGCGTTTCCTTTTCTTCTTATTTTACCATGCGCGGCGAAAAAATGCAACCTTCATTTTTCTGCCTGTGCCAAGCGGAAATACTCCGCCGCGCCATCCGCAATCGCTTCGCCCAGCTTCTCCTGATAAGCAGGCGAGAGCAGCAGCGCTTCCTCCGCCGGATTGGAAATGAAGCCGCATTCCACCAGCACCGACGGCGTATCCAGCTGAAGAATGAAGTAGTCGCCCGGCATGGCGGCGCGCTCCTTTTGGGGCGAAAGGGCGGTAATGAGCGCTTCCTGCATCGTTCCGGCGAGCAAGCGCCCCGCGCCGCTGCCCGCGCGGTAGAACACTTGCGGCCCAGATTCCGACCGCACGCGGTATTCGTTCATGTGGATGGACAGCACCATGTCCGCCTGCCCTTGGACCGCCATATCCACGCGGCACTGCATGTCCTGCCGCTTCTTCGTCACGTTCGCCGGGCGGGTTGTGTCGTCGCAGAGATCGGTGTCTGTCCGGCGGGTCATCAGCACCGTCGCACCGCGCTGCGTCAGGCTCTTTTCCACCTCCAGCGCTACGGCGAGGTTGACCTCTTTCTCCCACACGCCAGAATCTCGGCAGCGCGCGCCGCCGTCATAGCCGCCGTGGCCGGGGTCAACGAGGATCGTCCGCCCGGTCAGGCTGCCCGCGGCGATATATGTCGTTTCCGGCGTGGGAGACGGGGGTGCTGCGTCCGTCGGTCTTTGGGGAATTCGAGTCAGCGCAACACCCACCAGCGCCGTACCGACAAGCAGCGTTGCAAAAGTCAGCACCGGCAGGATGTGCGATGCGAAATTGCGGAAAAAGGGCGATTTTTCTGCCAAGAAACCCACCTCCTCTCTCCAGTCTATGTCGGATACGGTATAGGCATGTCCGAAGCACACCAAATTGACGCATGATTATGCTTTTGTTGATGTATTCAAGTCTGCTATCCATCCGCTGTATATGTATCCTGTCCTTCAAATCGTTTCAAATTGGGCGAAAGCATCCACAGTTTCCACAGGATTATCCACAGTGTTTTTTGCCGATTTTGCCTTGACAAACCGCGTATGACCGCAAATTATCCACATTGTCCACAGGGTTATCCACAGAAGTTGTCCACCCCCTGCGCGGCTTGTGGATTCTTTTGCGGATAACCAGAAAATGGTGTCGGATGTTCGCATTTTACGGATAATTATTCATTTCTGTGCATAAACGTTCTTTGGTGCTTGTTCCAAATGGCATGGGCGCTCCCCGCGAAAGACAATGTGACGAAACGTGCATTTTCACCGCGTTTTTCGTCGGACGGGGCTGGGGATAAAGCGGTGTATCTGTGAATGATTTGGGGATGAAAAGTGGATAAATTGGGGATAACTCCAATGGCAGTGGGGTTGTCCCCCATGAAGCCCCTTCACGCTGCACCTATGCGGCTTGACTTTTTCGTTGCAGGGGGAAACCCCTACGCCGCACGCGAACACTGCACAAAAGTGTCGTACCATCGCGCAGAAAGGTCAATCAAAAAGCTGCTTGAAACTTTTTTTGCCGTTTGCTGAAAAATCGGAAAAAATAGCACCATGAACGCCATGAAGGCGCGGAAAATAGCTTGACAAGGCACGTTCTTGGCGGTAAAATATCTTTTCGGACATTCTTGTCTTTTTCGTGCATTTTGCACGTTTTGAGTTGGAAGAAATATCCACTTTCAAGGAGCGATGGACACTTTACGAGGAGGACGATTCATGCTGCCAGCCCACGACACGCCGGCTTTCCGGGAGCTGCTCCACCAGCAGGTGGAAAAACGGCGAACCTTTGCCATCATCTCGCACCCGGACGCGGGCAAAACCACGCTGACCGAAAAGCTGCTGCTGTACGGCGGCGCAATCCGCTCGGCGGGCAGCGTCAAGGCGCGCAAAAGCGATAAGCACGCCACGTCCGACTGGATGGACATCGAGAAGCAGCGCGGCATCTCGGTCACATCCTCCGCAATGCAGTTTGAGTTTGACGGCTTCCGCATCAACATTCTGGACACACCGGGCCATCAGGACTTCTCTGAGGACACCTACCGCGTGCTGGTTGCGGCGGACGCAGCCGTCATGCTGATTGACGCGGCGAAGGGCGTTGAGGCGCAGACCATCAAGCTGTTCAAGGTCTGCCGGATGCGCAACATCCCGATTTTCACGTTCGTGAACAAAATGGACCGCGCGGCGAAAGACCCCTTCGCGCTGATGGAGGAACTGGAACAGGTGCTGGGCATCCGCTCCTGCCCCATCAACTGGCCTATCGGCACGGACGGCGATTTCCAAGGCGTTTACCACCGCGACACAAAGATGGTCGAGCTGTACACGGGCGGCGATCACGGCAAATCGATGGTGCAGAAGACTGACATCGCCATTGACGACCCCGCGCTGGAGCATGTGCTGGCAAAGCACTACCGCGAGCGGCTGGCGGAGGAAATCGACCTGCTGGACGAAGCGGGCGACGCTTTCGACCTCGACAAGGTGCGCCGCGGTGAGCTGACGCCGATGTTCTTCGGTTCCGCCGTCACCAACTTCGGCGTTGAGCCGTTCCTTGAGCGCTTCCTGCAATACACGCCGCCACCCCTGCCCCGCAAGAGCGACATCGGTGACATTCAGCCCGAAGAGCCGTACTTCTCCGGTTTCATCTTCAAGATTCAGGCAAACATGAACCCCGCGCACCGCGACCGGCTGGCATTCATGCGCATCGTCTCCGGCGCGTTCGAGAAAGGCATGGAGGTCTGGCACTCCGGGACGAACAAGACCGTCGCGCTCAAACAGCCCCAGCAGTTCATGGCGGACGAACGCGAAGCCGTGGAGGAAGCATGGGCGGGCGACATCATCGGTCTGTTCGACCCCGGCATCTATCAGCTTGGCGATACGCTCTCCGGCGGCCCGAAGCTGCACTACGAGAACATCCCGGTCTTTGCGCCGGAATTCTTCTCCCGCGTGCGTCCGGCGGATTCCATGAAGCGCAAGCAGTTCCAGAAGGGCATCACCCAGCTGGCGGAAGAGGGCGCCATTCAGACCTTCATCCGCACGGAGACAGGGCGCGAAGAGTTCATGGTCGGCGTGGTCGGCGTGCTGCAGTTTGAAGTGCTGGAGCACCGGCTGAAAACCGAGTATCAGGTGGACATTGTGATGGAGTCCATGCCCTTCCGCTTCGTGCGGTGGGTGGTGAGCACGCCCAAGCCCATCGACCAGCTGAAGCTGACATCCACGTCCGGGCGCGCAAAGGACAGCCGCGACCGCGATGTGCTACTGTTTGAGAACGAGTGGAGCATCCGCCTTGCCTGCGAGAACAACGCAGGGCTGGAACTGGCGGAAACCGCCAATCGCAAGTAAACCGCGCAGAACTTAACACGCGCATGCAGTATGCAGCTGCGCTCAACTCAATCGCGAAAAGGGGAGTCCAGAGGGTCGAAGACCCTTTGGCGGGGTCAAGGGGCAGCGCCCCTTGGTTTCCCCCAATAAACACGCGGAAGAAGTAAGGAGAAGTCACCTGCTCAATCGCGAAAAAGGGAGTCCAGAGGGTCGAAGACCCTTTGGCGGGGTCAAGGGGCAGCGCCCCTTGCGGAGTCCAGAGGCAGCGCCTCTGGTGCCTCTCGATTATATAGAAGGAGAGAACACGTTATGGTTCGTGAAGATATTCGTAACATTGCAATTATCGCCCACGTTGACCACGGCAAGACGACGCTGGTTGACCAGATGCTCAAGCAGGGCGGCGTTTACCATGAGAATCAGCAGACGGTTGACCGCGTAATGGACTCCGGCGCCATCGAGCGCGAGCGCGGCATCACGATTCTGGCGAAGAACACCGCTGTGCATTACGGCAAGACGAAAATCAACATCGTCGACACCCCCGGTCACGCGGACTTCGGCGGCGAAGTGGAACGCGTGCTGAAAATGGTGGACGGCGTGCTGCTGCTGGTGGACAGCTTTGAAGGCCCGATGCCCCAAACCCGCTTCGTGCTGAAAAAGGCACTGGAGCTGAAGCTGAAGGTGCTGATTGTCATCAACAAGATTGACCGCCCCGACGCGCGCTGCGAAGAGGTGGTGGGTGAAATCCTCGACCTGCTGATTGACCTGGAGGCCGACGAGAGCACCATCGAAAACCCGATTCTCTACGTTTCCGCCCGCAAGGGCACGGCGACGCTGGATCTGGACACCCCCGGCACGGATCTGCGCCCGCTGTTCGATGCCATCCTGAAGTACATCCCCGCGCCTGAAGGCGATCCCGACGGCCCGGCGCAGGTGCTGATTTCCACCATCGACTACTCCGAGTATGTCGGGCGCATCGGCGTCGGCCGCATCACCCGCGGCGTGTTCAAGGCAGGCATGAACGTCGTCCACACGAATGTACAGACCGGTGTGACGAGCCAGCCGTGGCGTCTGGGCAACCTGTATCAGTACGACAGCTTGAAGCGTGTGGACGCGGAAGAAGTCCGCATGGGCGACATCGTGGCGCTGTCCGGCGCGGCGGATTTGTCCATCGGTGACACCGTCTGCGCGCCGGAGTGCATCGAGGGTCTGCCGTTCGTCAAAATCAGCGAGCCGACCGTCACGATGACGTTCCAAGTCAACGATTCCCCCTTCGCGGGCCGTGAGGGCACTTATGTCACAAGCCGTCACCTGCGCGCGCGCCTGATGCGCGAGTTGCAGACGGACGTTTCTCTGCGCGTCAGCGACACCGACAGCACGGATGCGTTCGAGGTCTGCGGCCGCGGCGAACTGCATCTGTCTATCCTGATTGAAAACATGCGCCGTCAGGGCTACGAATTCGCCGTCTCCAAGCCGCGCGTTATTTACCGCGAAATCGACGGTGTGAAGTGCGAACCGATTGAACGCCTTGTCGTGGACACGCCGCAGGCTTCCGCAGGCGCGGTCATCGAGAAAATCGGCCGCCGCCGCGGTACGCTGGAGCACATGTCCGGTCAGGATCGCGTTCGTCTGGAATTCCTTGTGCCGTCGCGCGGTCTGTTCGGCTATCGCAGTGAGTTCATGACTGACACGCGCGGCGAAGGCATCATGTCCGCCGTGTTCGAGCGCTACGAGCCGGTCAAGGGCGATATTCCGCACCGCAGCGTCGGCGCGCTGGTGGCGCACGAAAGCGGCGTTTCCACCCCCTATGCGCTGTTCTACGCGCAGGAGCGCGGCACGCTGTTCATCGGCGCGCAGCAGAACGTCTACGAGGGCATGATCGTCGGTCAGAACTCCCGCCCGGATGACCTTGTCGTCAACGTCTGCAAACAGAAGCACGTCACCAACATGCGCAACGCTTCCGCTTCCGAAGACGCAATGCGCCTGATTTCCGTCCATCCGATGACGCTGGAAGAGTGCCTCGAGTTCATCGATGATGACGAGCTGCTGGAAATCACCCCGAAGAACCTGCGTATGCGCAAGCGCATCCTGAACGCGGGCGACCGCGCGCGCCAGTGGCGGTACAAGCAGGACTAATTGAGTTCTCTGCATTCGCATTTTTGAGCATATAGAATCCCCCGGCAGGTCTGATTGAAGGACTGCCGGGGGATTTTTTTGCGTGCACCTCCGGGCGCACGCAAAAACAGCACCGAGAGAAACGTTTCTCCCGATGCTGTCTGGTCGCGCCCATCTGGCGCAACAATGTGCAAGCAGTGAATAAAGCAGCTTGAGGGGGCGCTCCTGCGGGTGCGCAAATTTCCCTTACTCCCTTATCAGCCCCAGCAATACCGACCCCTCCGGGTTCTCCGCAACCCGTATATCAACCTGCCCCCACGGTGTCCACACATTCTCCCCCACATATCTCCGAATCCTCTGCATCAGCATTTCTGAATGGCATGGCCCACCGCTGAGCAGCAGTACTTCCGGGTCATACGCATGAATCAAATTCACCGCGCCCATCCCCAGCGCCGTCGCAACCGTCTCAAACACCCGCAGGCTGACCGCATCCCCCTGCGCCACGCCGTCCAGCAGCGCGCGGTAATCTACCTTTCTCGCATTCGCCAAGGCACTTTCCGCAAACCCATCCTCCTGACGGGCGATTTCATCCAGTGCCCAAGTTCCCGCCCATGCTTCCAAACAGCCCATCGCGCCGCAGGTGCAGCGGCGGGGGTGCAGCATTTCAATCGCCATGTGACCGCCGAGCATCCCCATCGTGCCGTGCCGACCTGTCAGAATGCGCCTGTCCTGGGCGGCGGCACTGCCGATGCCTGTACCAATCATGAGGATGGCGGCGGCGTCCGTGTCTTTCGCCGCACCGCAGCGCATTTCGCCCAGCAGTGCAGCAGCAGCATCGTTCATCAGGAAAACGGGTGCGCCGAATGTCTTCTGTGACCAGCGCACCCAGTCGAACCCGACTGCATCCGTGTATTTGCCGTTGCAGGCAATGACCGTTCCACGGCAGACCACGCAGGGCAGTGCAATCGACACGGCCTCGGGCTGTCCCCATGCGGCGGCATGCTGCGCGACGAACGAGAGCGTCTGCGCAAGCGGCGCGCGCGAATCCACCTCGAACACGTCCGGCTGCGGGTGACTGTCCGCCGTCATCAGCGCCAGTTTCACCCGCGAGCCGCCTAAATCAACGCACAGCGTCTTCATACCGTTTCCCCCTTGTGCCGACGAACGAAATCCATATAGAACAGCCAGTCCTGACGGCTCAGATAGTGCAGCCCACCGCGCAGATGGTACGCGACATGCCCCTCCGGGTACGCCGCACCGACCGCGGCGGGTGATTCTGTACCCACAAAGCCGCGCAGTCCGTGCAGCTTCCACGCGGGCGACGCGGCGGCACAGCAAAGCTGCTGCGAATATGGGTCAGCCCAGCGGTCAAGCGACGCGCTGCTGACGGCGGCGAAGCGCGGGGCGATGGCGCCGAGCAGAAAGTGCTGGTCATAGGGGCGCTCTTCCGGGTGGTCGATGTAGCGGCTGCGATTGCCGCAGAACCAGTACGGGAAGCTGCGCGCCATCGCCGCGTAATCCTCCGCGCCGGGGTGCTTGGTCTGTTCCAGCGCGTCGCCGCCGCATCCGGCATCGTTGGCGCAGGTGAAGCGGATTCGGGTGTCCTGCGCGCCGCAGAGCAGCGCCGCTTTGCCCAGCCGCGAATGCCCAATCACGGCGATATTCCGCGCGTCCACCTCCGGGCGAAGCGTCAGCACATCCAGCGCGCGGCTGGCAGCGTATGCCCAGAAAACGAGCTTGCCGGGGTCGGTGTCGGGATGCTTCCGCGGATAATGCCCGCACAGCCCGCTGCCCCAGTCGCCATCGTCCGCCGTAATGTCTGTGTAGCACACGACCGCCAGTGCAAAGCCATTGTCGAGGATTTCCTCCGCCGGACAGTAGATGTCCGGAATGAGCGGACGGAAATTCAGCAACAAAAACAGCGGATGCACCTGACCGTCCGCCGGATAGAGAAACCGCAGCGGGAAAGCGAATTCCCCTGCCGGGGTATCAAAGCGGACTTCGAGCGTCTCCTGCATGGCGTGTCCGGCGCAGGCGGGCATTGGCGGCGCCATTACCCGCGCGGATGCGGTGGACGGCGGCAGAAACGCGCCGTACTGCTCCCACGCGAGGATGTTCAGCAGTTCCCCCCGGCGCGCCTCCCACTGCGCGGATGACGTGACGGGCGTGCCGTCGGTCATGGTGAGCAAATCGGGCATGTACATGCGGGTGTCCTCCCCGTTATAATTGTGGTACGATGGCATCCAAGAGCGTTTTCAGCAGCTGCTTCTGATTCCGGTTTTCCGCCGTGCAGGTGATGACTGCCTCCTGCGCCGGCAGAATGACGCTGTACTGCCCATACAGCCCGTCCGCGCGGTACGAATCGTACTTTCCGCGCCAGAACAGGTAGCCGTAGCCGTCTTCCTCGTTTTCGACCTGCTTGCGCCCGCTTTCGCGCACCCAATTGGGGTCAAGCAGCTGTTTTCCCTGCCATTGCCCGCCCTGCTGATAGAGCAGTCCCAGCTTGTGCAGCTCTGGCAGCGCCAGCAGCAGCCCCGCTGCGCCGAACGTCCGCCCCAGCGGGTCAACCTCCCAGACCGTGCGCTGAATCCCCAGCGGCGTAAACAGCCGCGGCATCAGGTAATCCACAAGGTCGCACCCGGCGCGCTTCTGCACCGCCAGCCCCGCCAGATACGGCCCGACGTTGCTGTACACAAAGTGCGTCCCCGGCGCTTCGTCGAACGGCAGCGCCAGCACTGCTTTCGCCCAGTCTTCTTCCGCCATGCCGACGCGCTGTGCGCCCATCAAGTACCCGCGCGACTGCCCGATGCACATCGTCAGCGCATCGCGAATCGTGGCGCGGCAAAGGTTCTCCGAGGGATTTTCCGGCGCTTCGTCCGGGAACAGTTCAATCAAGCGGTCGTCAAGGCGCAATAACCCCTCCTGAACCGCGAAACCAACTGCCGCCCCGGTGAAGCTCTTGCTGGCAGAGAACAGCAGGCGGCGGCACGGGCTGTCCCAATTGTGCTGATAGATTGTTTCGCCGCGCTGGGCGACAATCAGCCCCAGCAGCCGCAGGTTTTCGGCATTCTGTTCGATGTTCATCAGATTCATGAGATGTGACCTCCCTGTTCTGTTTCTGTCTGCACCAGCAGCATCGGCAGGTGCAGCGTGACGCGCGTTCCGCCCTCCGGGGGACAGACGATGTCCAGCCCGTAATTTGCGCCGTAGAGATTGCGCAGGCGGTTGTGGATGTTCACCAGCGCCAGACTGTTCCCCGCCGGGACGTTCAGCACGTTCTGCATACTCTTGTCGGACAGCTTCCGGTGAATTTCCGCCAGCCGCTCCTGGGGAATCCCCACGCCATCGTCCGTTACGCACAGCGCGCAGCCTCCCGTCTCCGTCGTGTGGCAGGAAATCGTCAGCGTCCCTTTCTCCAAGCGCGATTCCAGCCCGTGATAAATCGCGTTTTCCACCACGGGCTGGATGATGAAACGCGGAATCGCGAGATCTTCGAGCGCCGGATCTACGTCGAAAACGTAGTTGAAGCGGTTCGGGAAGCGGATGCGGATGATGTCCAGATAGTAGTTGACAATGGTCATTTCCTTGCGCAGTGCGACGATGTCCGCGCCCTTGATGCAGTAGCGCATGATGGAGGATAGGGCGTTAGTAATCGACACGATTTCGCTGCTGTTCAGCATGTACCCGTACCCGCGGATGCAGTCCAGCGTGTTGTAGAGGAAATGCGGGTTAATCTGGCTTTGCAGGGCGGACAGCTCCGCGCGCTTCTTTGCCAGATTCAGCTCATAGAGCCGCGTCTGATCCTGCAGGCGCTCCGCCGTCATTTCCGACACCTTGTCCAGCAGCGTGTTGATTTCCTGACAGAACAGTTCCATTTCGCTGCTGGTGCTGATGTGGATGCGGTTTTGCAGCTTGTCGTCCAAGTCATTTTCGATGAAGGCGGTCAGCTGTTTCACCGGCGCCATGATGCTGCGCTGGATGTGCAGGTTCCACACACCGATGCAGATGGCGAACACGACGCAGATCAGCATTCCCAGCCAGAGCAGTGGCATCAGGTCTGCCGCGATTTCGTCCTCCGGCACGAGGCTGACCAGCCGCCAGCCCATTGATGAGAGCAGCAGCGAATCCGTCAGGTATGTCGTCTTGTTGAGCGTCAGACTGTGCTGCAAGCCGTCCGCCATGTCGCTGCAGAACGATTCGGGCAGCAGGGACAGCGTGTTCCCGTCTGCGTCGCAGCAGAGGATAATCTGCTCGTCCTGCTCGATGAGCATCAGCGCTGCACCGGGCGTCGGCAGGGCGCTGCGCAGCGTGGATTGCAGCAGGTCAAGGCGGGCGAAGATGACGCAGGTGCCTAACTTCTGCCGGAAGCGCGCGCCCTGCCGGGTGTTGTAGACCGGCTGAACGTATGCGAAAAAGTTGATGTTCGTGAAGGTATCGAATGCTGGCCCGTAAAAACCGGAAGACAGATTGTCGCTTTCAAACAGGTGATACTTGGAATCCAGCGTGTCCAGCGCAATGATGTTCCGCTCCGTCGGGCTGAGGATACTCTGGTCGTTGTTGACGACGACGATGTGGCTGACCGTGGTGCTGTGGTTGAGCAGGCTGGAAGTAAAATCAATGAAACTTTTGCCGTACTGCATTCGTTGTATCGCTGTCGGCGTGTGATAATACTGCTGCAAGACCTCGTTGGAATGGAGGGCGCTGCCCAAGTAGGACATTTCGTTGCCGATGCGGTCAAGGCTGTCGCCCAGCTGCACGAGCATCGAATGCACGAACGTCGCTGCTTTCTTCTCAGACATCCGCTGGGCGCTGCTGTAAAACACCGTCGCCAGAATCACCACCGCCAGCACCGTGCCGGTCGTCAGCAGCGTCATCTGGCTGCGCAGAGAACTGAAATGCTTGCGCATATGTCAGCGCACACTCCCTTCTTGATGCGCTGTGCGGTACGCGCCCGGCGTCTGCCCGTAATACGTCTTGAAGGTGGCGGAAAAGTGGTTATAGTTGCTGTACCCCGTCTGCCGCGCGATTTCGGAGATGCTCATGGTTGTCGTGATAATCAGCGTCCGCGCACGCTCCATGCGGTGACTGGACAGGTACTTAGTGAACGTCGCGCCCGTGATGGCGCGAAACAGCTCACTACAATAGGTGTAGTTCAGGTGGAACTGCGCCGAAAGCCTTTGGAGGGACAATTCGTCGCTCAAATGCTCATCGACGTAGTTCAGCATGTCGAAAAACGTCGGACTGCAGTCGTTGACGTAGATGGATACCGGCGCCTGACCATGCTGCACCTCCGCCATCGTCTGCCGAAGCAGCTGCAATTGCCGAACGGGATTGAGGATGTCCTGCAATACAGGTACAGTATAGCACACGCGCACGTCAGGCGACTTTGGCAGGGTAGATAACAGCGACTGTTCTGTCATCGGCGTGAACAGCAGCACTTCGTTCGCGTCCGCCCAGAAGGACAGAGACGCCTGAAACCCGTTCAGCAGCGGCGGAAGCGTCTCTGGCTTCTCCGCGGACAACAGCACCATGGACAACATTCCTTCCGGCACGGGCAGTCCGCGCTGCGTAAAAAGCGGTTTGAGCGGCGCCGTGCTGCTCAGCGTCGCCAGAAACGCCGGGTCGCTCCCCACACGAATGTCGTGGATGCGGCCCGACAAGCGCTCCAGTGCAGCCTGCGCCGCGTCGGGCAGAATCGGCTTCAGGCAGTAGTCGAATGTAGACAGCCGCAGCGCTGTCTGCACATAGCTGAAATCGGAATACCCGCTCAGGACGATGAACACCGTCTGCAAGCCCGCTTCCCCGGACAGGCGAATCAGGTCAATGCCCGTCATCTGCGGCATCCGAATGTCCACAATCGCGGCGTCGAAGCGTTCCGTGCGCAGCTTGTCCAGCGCAGCGGGCGCTTCCGTCATCAGCACGGGCGGATCAAAGCCCCAGTCCGCCCACGGAAAGGCGTGTGCGGTGGAATACAGCGCCATCGGCTCGTCATCAGCAATCAGAATGCGGTACATCCTCGTCCTCCTTCCTCCCGAACGGCGTTATCGGGAGTACATCCAGAAACTTATGAAAGCAACCCTTTTTAGCAGGAAGATGTTCTTATTATAGCAGGGAAGTTTTCGCTTGTCCACTGCCGAAAATGTATAATCTGGTCTAAATGTAGCCAAACCGAAAATATTGAGGGTGCAAACCGAAAACAGTGCATTCCTTTTCGGGCAAAAAGCGATAAAATAAAGCCATGCACAAAAACAAGAAAGCGGGTGGCTGATGGCATGGCGAAAGAACATGCGATGATTGAATCAGGGCGTCGGCAGTCCCTGGGCAAGCGGATCTGGAAGAACCGCTGGGTGTATCTCTTCCTGCTGCCGGGCATTGCGTTCGTCCTGCTGTTCTGCTACGGCCCGATGTATGGTCTGGTGGTCGCCTTCAAGGACTACAAAATCAGCAAGGGCATTCTGGGCAGTCCGTGGGCGAATCCGTGGTATAATAACTTCGCGATGATGTTCAAGGACAAGAAGTTCAACGCGGCGTTCTTCAACACCATCCGCATGGGTCTGGCGTACATCATTACCGGCTTCCCCGGTCCGATCATTCTGGCGCTGCTGCTCAATGAGTTGCGGAATCGGCACTACAAGAATACCTTGCAGGTGATTTACACCTTCCCGAACTTCCTAAGCTGGGTTATCGTCGGTGGCTTGATGACGACGATTTTCGCAGGCGAGGGCGTCATCAACAGCCTGATTCGCGCATCCGGAGGACAGACATACGGCTTCTTGACAGACAAGAGTTTGATTCGTCCTCTGCTGTATGCGACAAGCATCTGGAAGGGAACTGGCTGGTCAGCCATCCTGTATCTGGCGGGCATCGCGGGCATCAGCCCGGAACTCTACGAAGCCGCCGAGGTGGACGGCGCGAACCGCTTCCACAAGATGTGGTACATCACATGGCCGGAAATCCGCTCGACGGCGGTGATTCTGCTCATTCTGGCGTTCGGCGGCATCATGAGCAAGGGCTATGACCAAATTCTGAACATGACCAATGCGGTTGTGCGCGACGCGGCGGAGACGATTGACACCTACATCTACCGCATCACCTTCCAGGAAAAACCGAAATACGGCTTCTCCACCGCGATCGGCTTGTCGAAATCCGTCATCAACTTCGCTTTCCTGCTGCTGGCAAACAAGCTGGCGAAAGCACTTGGGGAAGGAGGCATCATGTAATGACAGCAATTTCCTCGAATAGAGCCGATAAAAAGGCAGAAAAGCTGCTTGAACGGGAAATCGCGCGGAAGAAACGCAAGCTCCAAAAAACGACGGCGTTCGATGTCTTCAACATCATCTTCCTGCTGATTCTGGCGTTCATCGTCATCGTCCCCTTCTACTACACCATCGTCCGTTCCTTCCTCACACAGCAGGAATTCATTATGAACGGCACGACTCTCTGGCCGCAGAACCCGACTACAGGCAACTACCGCGACATCTTCGTCGGCACGGGCCTGCTGCGCTCGTTCTTCAACTCCGTGCTGTACACGGTGACAGGTACGCTTTTCAGCATGTTCCTCGCCACAACCTTGGCGTATGGCCTAAGCAAGAAGAACTACCCCGGACGCGCGCTGTTCCAGAACATGATTGTCTTCACCATGTACTTCGGCGGCGGCGTTGTCCCCTTCTTCCTGCTGGTTAAGGACTTGGGGCTGTACGGCAACCGCTTCGCCGTGGTCATTGCGCTGGCGTTCAATGCGTTCAACATGATTATCCTGCGCAACTTCTTCGAGTCTCTGCCGCCGGATTTGGAAGAAGCGGCAATGCTCGACGGTGCAAGCCCTTTCCGCATCTTCTGGCAGATTGACCTGCCGCTGATGAAGCCCGCACTGGCGACGGTGACGCTGTACTTCATCGTTGACCGCTGGAACGAATGGTTCTGGAGCAACCTGTTGTTCCTCGACAGCAAGATGTGGCCGATGCAGCTGGAACTGCGGCAGATTCTGTGGACGAGCAGTGCGCTGGCGGCGGATGTTCCGGCGGAGCTTGGTCGCCGCACCTACGCCGACGGCATGAAGGCGGCGGCGGTGATTGTGACGATGCTGCCCATCATGTGCGTGTATCCTTTCCTGCAAAAGTATTTTGCAAAGGGCGTTATGATTGGGGCGATTAAGTCCTAAGGCTTAGCTTCTCTTTCCGTTGATTTCTATTCATCCGGCAAGGATGATAGGACATAAAAAGGAGGTATTCCTACATGAAACGGTTTCTATCTCTGGTTCTGTCTCTGGCAATGATTCTCCCCATCATGCTGGCTGCAACGCCCGCATTGGCGGAAGAGAATCCCTACGCCGAACACCTGACCTTCAAGGTCTTCACCATCGACGGCTCGGACGACATGTTCAACTGGCCGCTGGTGAAGCAGGCGATGGAGAAGTTCAACTTCGACTTTGAAATCCAGCTTGTCGCGTGGGATTCTTGGGATGAATCCACCCGCACGCTGGCATACACCCAGAGTCTGCCGGAAGTCATCGCGTGGTACAACCTGAATAAGGATGAGTACCTCGAATGGGTGGAAGAGGGCGTGTTCAAGGCGCTGCCGGACGACATGTCTGCGTATCCGAATCTGGAAAAGCTCATCAACAGCTACACCTGCTTCGACCAGTTCCGCGTCGATGGCAAGCTGTACACCTTCCCCAAGATTAAGAACAGCAACCCCGTCAACCTCTACACCACCTACATGTTCGCGTATCGCCGCGACTGGGCGAAGGCGATGGGCTATGACTGGGCGCCTGTCCAGACCTTGACCTACGACGAATTCGTGGCATACCTGCGCGACGTGAAGGAAAAGGATCCGGGCCACATGGGCGATAAGCTCGTTCCGCTGGATCTGGACAACGGCGGCAAGCACTGGGCGATGCTGGCGCAGCTGTGGAATCAGCGCATCGGCTCCTTCGACATCGTGGATGGCCAGTATTGCTGGAGCGCGGAAGACCCCTCCTCTCTGGAAGCCATCAAGCAGATTAAGACCCTCTACGACGACGGTCTGCTGGCGATGGACAGCTACAACGACTCCAACAACGCGGGTCGTGAACGCTTCCTCGCGGGTCGTTCGGCTGTCCTGTACGGCAACCTCGGCGCGACCATCCTGCAGACGACTGCCCGTACCCTCGCGACCAACGTCGAAGGCTTCACCGAAGAAGACCTCGGCATCATCTGCCTCGAAGCGCCCGACGGCACCTTCCATGTCAGCCAGATCGACGAGTGGTGGGCTGCGTTCGCCTTCTCCGCGAACTGCCGCGACGAAGTCATGGATCGCTGGCTGGCGGTCGGCAACTGGCTGCTCGAACAGGAACAGATTGAAACCTACGCTTACGGCGTGAAGGGTGAAGACTGGGACTACGACGCGGACGGCAACGTCGTTCTGAACTACACCGATGCAGACATCGCCGCCACCGGCAGCAAGTACTACATCGTGCAGGAGCGCGCCTTCCAGAAGTACTTCGTCCTCGAAGGCTTGGACGTCTACCTCCCCGGCAACCCCGCATACTCTTCCTACATCATCAATGACCTGTTCACCACGAACATGAAGACGTGGGAATCCAACGCAACATTCGCTCCGACGGACTATAACCTGACCAACACCAAGAACGAAGCGTATTACTCCTTCCGTTCTGCCGTCATCAACAACATCCGCGATATCATCATTCAGGCGGTCATCTCTGACGATCCGGAAACGGTTTGGAACGACTTCGTGAATGAACATCGCGAAGAAGGCGACAAGCTGGCTGCGGAACTGACGGAAGAATTCCTGAAGTAATCCATCCACGGGTCAGTGCTCGACCCGCAATCACCCGTCTGCATTTTCAGGCAGCAGGGAGCTTTCTGAGAATGGAAGCTCCCTGCTTTTCGATTTCGGCGTAAGAATCCTTCGTAATGTACGCCAAATCTAAAAGGCTGCAGCAAAAACAAGCTGCTTATTTCCCGCAAATACCGCACACTTCTGCGAATGTTTCCGTCCAGCACCGGACGTTCCTTCCGACGCTGCACCGAGGCATTCCCAACCCCATCAACGGGAGGCAAAACACATGATTCACCCCCTCGCCATCACCATGTGGGATTTTTCATGGATTGAACGCCGCTGGGACGGCGCAGGCTTTGAGGACTGGAACGCTGTCCTCGACGACATCAAAGAACGCGGCTATGATGCCGTCCGCATCGACGCATTCCCCCACCTGCTGTCCCAAGCCCCTGAAAAAGAATGGCTGCTCCTGCCTGTCTGGTATTCCAATGACTGGGGCAGCCCCTATAAAGTCCGCGTTCGGCTCTTTCCTGCACTCATCGACTTCCTGAAAGCCTGCCGCGCGCGCCGCATCAAGGTCGCCCTCAGCAGCTGGTTCCGCGAAGACGCCGATAACGTCCGCATGGCGCTCAGCACCCCGCAGGCGATGGCGAAATGCTGGATTGATACCCTTCGCCTGATTGCGAACGCCGGGCTGATGGACACCATCCTCTATGTTGACCTCTGCAATGAGTTCCCCGGCGACTTCTGGTCACCGTACTTCCGCAATGACCCGCCGTGGATGACGTGGAGCTGCTGGCATACCGACGCCGCGATGGACTATATGCGCACGGCGATTGCGCTCGTCCGTCAAGAATACCCTGATTTGCCGTACTGCTTCTCCTTCGACGGCGAGAATACGCACTTCTACCGCGAACGCGACCTCTCCTTCTTCGATTTGGCGGAGCACCATATCTGGATGACGAAGCTGAACAAGCAGCAGTTCTATCACGAGGTCGGTCAGGCGAAGGACGGGCGATTCACCGAGGAAGCGTATCACCTGCTGGCTGACCATGCGCTGGATGTGTACCACAACAAGGAAGATTATTGGAAGCAGCTGCTTGTGGACGGCATTCAGACACTCGCGGCGGACGCAAAAGCCGCAGGGCTTCCGCTGGCGACGACCGAGTGCTGGGGCATCACGGACTACAAGGATTTCCCGATGCTCCCGTGGGGCTGGGTGAAAGACCTGTGCGCGCTGGGCGTAGAGACGGCGTGTCAGACAGGACAGTGGGCGCTGATGGCGACGAGCAACTTCGCCGCGCCGCAGTTCTGCGGCATGTGGCGGGATGTTGCGTGGCATCAGCGTCTGACGACGATGATTCACGAAGCGCCCCTGCCGCCGGAAGCGGAAAAGACCGCGCTTGGGCGCGCGATGCGGTGGTAAAGGTTTCCCTGCAATGCTGATTCCCAAAAGTATTATGCTATCATGCAGGGGATTTCGTCTCTGCGGAGGCGACAAGGGTGCTTTCCGATCGCCCCCTTGATCCCTTCGGCGCCGACACCTTTGGGGGTAATCCATATTGTTAATAGCGCAAATTGGAAGACGGAAAAGAGGAGAGCAAGCATATGCGTGAGGAGATTTCCCTAAACGGCACTTGGCAGCTCAAAGGCACAGCATCCTATGTGCCGCTGCGCGATAAGAGCATGGAAACCGGCAAGCCGCTGGAAGGCGTGACCGGCTGGATGGATGCGCAAGTTCCCGGCGGCGTGGCGCGCGCGCTGTATCAGGCAGGCTATATCGACCACCCTTATGTGGACATGAACAGCTTGAAGTGCGAGTGGATAGAAAACCGCTGGTGGATTTACCACCGCGAGTTCGACCGCCGGGACATCCCCGCGCACCGCAAGACCCTCCTGCACTTCGAGGGTGTCGATTATGCCTGCATGGTCTACCTGAACGGGCATCTGCTGGGCGAACACGAGGGCATGTATGAGGATTTCGCTTTTGACATGACCGACCTTCTGCAGACGGCGGAGCATTTCGTGCTGGATGTGCTGATTCTCCATGCGCCGGACGAAATGGGGCAGATTGGGCGCACAAGCCAGACTTCGACGCAGAAGAGCCGCTTCGGGTATAAGTGGGATTTCAGCACCCGGCTGGTCAATCTGGGCATCTGGCAGGATGTGTCGCTGATTTTGGAGGACGAAGCCGCGCTGGACGACCTTTATGTGCATTCAGACGCAGCGAACGGCACGGGGCTGCTGCATATTTCCGGCACAACCCGTGCGGATGGCAATCTGCCGCTGGCGGTGGCGGTACGCTGCACAAAGGACGGCGTGGAGAAAGCCGCTGCGACACTGCCTGTGCAGGACGGCGCATTCGCTGGAACGCTGACCATCCCGTCGCCGGAACTGTGGTATCCCAACGGGCTGGGCGAACAGCCGCTCTATGACGTGACGCTGACGCTCCGAAACGGCGAAACCGTGCTGGACGAGCGGACAATGCGCCAAGGCATCCGCCACTTCGAGATGATTCAGAATGAGGACGCCCCGGCGGGTGCGCTCCCCTATACCATTATCATGAACGGCGAGCGCGCCTATATGAAGGGCGTCAATATCACGCCGATGGATCATATCTACGGCGATATTCCGGCGGAACAGGTCGCATATCAACTGCATCAAGCGAAGCGGCTGAATGCGAACATCGTGCGCGTCTGGGGCGGGGGCGTGATTGAGACGGAAACGTTCTACCGCCTCTGCGACGAGCTGGGTCTGCTGGTCTGGCAAGAATTCATTCAGTCCTCCTCCGGCGTAGACAACATTCCGTCGGAACTGCCGCATTTTCTCACACTCCTGCGGCAGTCAGCGGTTCACGCGCTGAAAGTCAAGCGCAATCACACATCGCTGGTCATTTGGAGCGGCGGCAACGAGCTGATGGACGAGAACCGCAAGCCCGTGACGCTGGAAAACAAGAACATCGCGATGTTGGCAGACTTGGTTAGGACGCTTGACCCGGCGCGGATGTTCGTGCCGACGTCGCCCTCCGGCCCGGAAGCGCACATTTCTCGCACACCGGGCAGAAGCCATGATGTGCACGGCTGGTGGCAGTATCAAGGCAACGGGCGGCAGTACAGCTATTTCGGCGATACGGACAGTCTGCTGCACAGCGAATTCGGCTGCGACGGCATGAGCAGTATGCAAACCGTTGCGCGGACGCTGTCAAAATGCCCGACGAAGCCGGAGCGCATGAAGGACAACGACCTCTGGCGCTTCCACGGCGACTGGTGGTGCACCTACGACCGCGAGGAAACCATGTTCGGGCATGTGGAGGACATCCGGCGCTATATCCGCCTCAGCCAGTGGATGCAGGCGGAAGGGCTGCGCTTCATTCTGGAGAGCAACCAGCGCCGCAAATGGCATAACAGCGGCAGCATCATCTGGCAGCTCAGCGAGCCGTGGCCGAATCTCTCCTGCACGTCCATTGTCGATTATTACGGGCATGAGAAACAGGCGTATTACTGGACGAAGGACGCCTTTGCGCCCCTGCATCCAACGCTGGATTACCGCCGCTTGGACTACGCAGCAGGAACGACGGTGGAACTTCCCCTGACAGTGCTGACGGACAGCGGCATTGCGGGCGATGCGGAAGTCGCGTGGTCTGTGCGTGGTCTGGATGGCGCGACCTATGCCGAGGAAACCCGCACAGCGCACTTGGCGGCTGCTGCGGTCAACCGCGTGGGCGACGTCGCGTTCGTCATGCCGCAGACGGCGGATGGACTGGTGCTGGTGCGCCTGACAGTGCGGTTGGGCGAAAGAACCGCCGTCAATGAATGCTACTTCTCCTGCGAGAACAATCGCCCCTACCGCGCGGCGGCATCCCTGCATGGCGGACACCTGACCGCGCGGGCGCTGGAAACGTCCCCGGACAGCGCCGTCATTGAGGTGCGCAACACGGGCGACACGGCCGTGCTGTTTGCGGACATCACGGATGCGTCGGACGAATGGAATCTGGTGCGCGACGACAACTTCCGCACGCTCCTCCCCGGCGAGCGCTGGCAGACGCGGGTACAGTGGTCTCGCCGCTTCCGCATCGGCTTCGACGACTTCACCGCGCACACGACCGAGCGCCCGATTTTGACCGTGGACGGCATTGGGCTGGATGCGCCGGTATTGATTTAAGGCACCTTGCCGCCTCCGCAGAGGCGAAATTCCCTGCTGCGGAAAAAATCAATAAACATAGATGTGCATCCGAAGCAGTCCAGGGGCGATCGCAGACTTCGTCTGTTTTCATTGCCCTTTGGTCGCCTCCGCAGAGGCGAAACCCTCTGCATGACAACGCAATACTATGCAGAAACAGTACAAACAAAGGAGAAAAAGCTCACCATGAACGGAACGATGGTTGACCTGCTCAGTGGCTACCTGAGCGGTGACAATATCAGCGAATCCAAACGGACACTCGGCGACCTCAAAAACGTATTTCAGAACGAAGCCGCCCGCGCCCAAATGAACCCTGCGACCATCGTCTATGAAGTTCAGGGCCATATGGCGGTCAAAGACGGCACGCCCGGCGGTCTGTTCTTCGGCACGAGCAACGTCATGCCCGGTCAGGTCGGCGGCGAATACTTCATGACCAAGGGACATTATCACGCGCGGCGGGAATGCGGCGAATATTACTGGTGCATTCAGGGCACGGGCGCGCTCATCCTCATGGATGAAAGCGGCAAGTGCTGGTTCGAGCCGATGCAGCCCGGCAGCCTCCACTATATCCCCGGCTACATCGCGCACCGCCTCGCCAATACGGGCGATACGCCCCTGCGCGTCGGCGCGTGCTGGCCGTCCGACGCGGGACATGACTATGCGTCCATCGCCGAACATGGCTTCACCGCGCGGCTGATGAACGTCGGCGGCGTCCCGACGCTGGTTCAGGAGGGGTAGGCATGAGAAAAAGCAATTACGATAAGCGCCCTGTCCTTCATGTGCGGACAAAGGGCGTCAGCGCATGGCAGGGCTGGGAAGCTATCGGCGCACAGCTGCGCAAAGCCATTGCGGGCAAGCCCGACGCCGTCGTTTGTGTGGACTGTTATCACGGCGTGTGGGAATCGGACGTGCTGAGCGCGCTGACAGAGCAGCTGAACCCGTCGCGCGTCTTCTGCACGGCACAGGCGACGCTCCCCAAAGAGCAGGTCAATGCCATGCTGAAAGACCACCTGACCGATGACCGTGTGTTCGGCATCATGGCGCACTACCGCATCGAGCAGTTCTTCGACATGGAACGGGTGGCGGCGCTTCGGCAGGAAATCGCATTGGCGCATGGTGTCCGGCTGGTGTTCGGCGTCGGCGCGGCGTTGCTGTGCGAGCATCCCGATGTACTGGTGTATGCGGACATGGCGCGCTGGGAAATCCAGCTGCGCTTCCGCTCCGGCAAACTGGCAAACTGGCTCAATGGCAACTACGGCGAAGACCCGCTGCGCAAATATAAGCGCGGCTACTTCATCGAATGGCGCGTCCTCGACCGCCATAAGCGGACGCTTTACCCGCATATTGACTACCTGCTGGACACCAACGACGCCGAGACGCCCCGCATGATGACCGGCGACTGCTACCGCGATGCGCTCAAACAGGCGGTCACGCAGCCCTTCCGCGTTGCGCCGTATTTCGACCCCGGCGTCTGGGGCGGGCAGTGGATGAAGTCCGTCTGCGGGCTTGACCCGGAAAAGCCCAATTACGCATGGAGCTTCGATGGCGTGCCGGAGGAAAACAGCCTCCTGCTGGATGTGGACGGCATCGTCGTGGAAACACCCGCCATCAATCTGGTGCATGAGGAAGCTAAAGCGCTCTTGGGTGACAAGGTTCACGCGCGCTTCGGCACGGAATTCCCGATTCGCTTTGACTTTCTGGACACCATCGGCGGCGGAAACCTGAGCTTGCAGGTGCATCCGCTGACCGAGTACATTCAGGACACGTTCGGGATGCACTACACGCAGGACGAAAGCTACTACATCCTCGACGCGGCGGAAAACGCCGACACGCATGTCTATCTGGGCTGCAAGACGGGCATTCAGCCGGAAGAATTCCAGAAAGCGCTGGAAGACAGTCAGCAGACCGGGCAGTTCGACGCGGAACGCTTCGTCAACGTTATTCCGGCGAAAAAGCACGACCACTTCCTGATTCCCGCCGGAACAATACACTGCTCCGGCAAGGACTGCATGGTGCTGGAAATCAGCGCGACGCCCTATATCTTCACCTTCAAGCTCTGGGATTGGGGGCGCCTTGGGCTGGATGGACGCCCGCGCCCGATTCACCTTGCGCATGGCATGAAGAACATTCAGTTCGACCGCGATACAGACTGGGTGCAGAAGAATCTTGTCAACCGCGTGGAGGTGATTCACGAGGAAGACGGCATCCGCGAGGAACGCACCGGGCTGCACGAACAGGAGTTCATTGAGACGCGACGGCACTGGTTTGACCGGAAGGTGGAGCATGAGACGGGCGGAAGCGTGAATGTGCTGAATCTGGTGGAAGGTGAAGAAGCGGTGGTAGAGAGTCCGGAAGGGAAATTTGCGCCGTTTGTGGTGCACTATGCGGAGACATTTATTGTTCCGGCGGCGGTGGGAAGGTATACGGTTGCACCGTATGGGAAGAGTATCGGAAAAAACCTGGCGACGGTGAAAGCATTTGTGCGGGTGTAACGATCGGGCAGCCCTCTGGACTATGCCAAAGACCACTTTGAAAAAAGGAAAAACAACTACATTTATCAAGCAGGGGATTTCGCGCCTGCGGAGGCGACAAGTGGGCAATGAAAACAAACGAAGTTTGCGATTGCCCCCTTGCCCCCCTCGCAGCGGACACTGCCATGCTGCTTGGTTTTCGCCGCGAGTAAGGATTCTGTGTCCAATATGACACACACTCATCATCAGAAGAGGAAAAACACCATGAAACTTGATTTTGATCCCGGATTCGATATTACGCCGCTGTCGGTGGATGAGGGCTTCCGGCTGGGGGCTGACTGCTTTGATAAAGGCACAGAGTTCCGCAAGCTCGACAGCGTCCGCAAGAGCCTTCGCGACCCGAATTGCGATGGGCCGGAAAACGTCTATGCCATCATGATGGACGTCGGGCGCAAGACGGACTTGCCCGCCATGCAGCAGCGGATGCTCCTCTATGGCGTCGTGACGTATGCCGCCGGGCAGTTGGGCGATGAACCCATCCGCAGTCAGGGGCATATTCATAAGATTTCCGCACATTGCGGGTGGTCTACGCCTGAGGTCTATGAGATTTGGACAGGCAAAGCTGTGATTTATATGCAGGAATCGGGGCAGGATGACCCCGGACGGTGCTTCGCGGTTGTGGCAGGCGCGGGCGATGTGGTGATTGTGCCGCCGGGGTGGGTTCATGCCACCATCAGCGCTGACCCCAAGCAGCCGCTGACTTTCGGCGCATGGTGCGACCGCGATTATGGCTTTGAGTACGCCGACGTCCGCCGTCATGGGGGCATTGCGTGGTTTCCGCTGCTGACGGCGGAGGGCAAACTTCGCTGGACACCCAATCCCGCTTATCATACCAGTCAGTTGACCATCAAGCCCCCGCGCGATTACAGCGATTTGGGGCTGGAAAAGGGCAAGTCGATTTACCGCCAGTTCGAGGAAGACCCGGATCGGTTCCTGTTTGTGTCCGACCCGGCGCGCGCGGCGAATATCTGGAAGAATTACATCCCGTAAGGGAGAAAGGGCAAAAGTATGCAGTTTCCGAAAGACTTCCTGTGGGGAACAGCGACATCCTCCTATCAGATTGAGGGCGCAGCGAATGAAGATGGCAAGGGCAAATCCATCTGGGACGTATTCACGCACGCACCGGGCACGGTGAAAGACCGCTCGAACGGCGATGTGGCGATTGACCACTACCATCGCTTCCGCGAGGACATCCGCCTGATGGCAAAGATGGGGATTCGCAATTACCGCTTCTCCATTTCATGGGGAAGAATCCTCCCCGACGGCACGGGCGCGGTCAACGAAAAGGGTCTTGCGTTCTATTCCGAGCTGGTGGACTGCCTGCTGGAAAACGGCATCCGCCCCTTCTGCACGCTCTATCACTGGGATTTACCCTATGCGCTGCACCTGCGCGGCGGATGGCTGAGTCCTGATATGCCGGAATGGTTCGCAAACTATACGACCATCGTCGCGGATGCGCTGGGCGACCGCGTGAAGGATTTCATCACCATCAATGAGCCGCAGTGCATCATTGGTTCAGGGTACGCGCTGGGCGTTCACGCGCCGGGGCTGAAATGCTGCGCGGCGGACATCGTTCGCGCGGCGCATCACCTGATGCTGGCGCACGGGCGCGCGGTTCAGGTGCTTCGGGCGCACGTTCCCGGCGTTCGCGTCGGCTATGCCCCCTGCGGCGACCCGTGCGTGCCGTATACGAATTCGCCGGAGGACATCGCCGCCGCCCGCAAGGAGTATTTTACCGTCCATATTGACGAGAAAGTCGGGCCTGCGTGGAATATTGCGTGGTTCTCTGACCCGGTGATGCTGGGGCAGTACCCGGCGGATGGGCTGGTCGGCTACGAGCAGTACCTTCCTGACGGCTGGCAGGAGGACTTGAAGACCATCCATCAGCCGCTGGACTTCTACGGGCAGAACATCTATCAGGGGCAGTGGTGGCGCAGGGGGGCGGACGGCAAGCCGGAGCATGTGCGCTACCCGGCGGGTCATCCGCATAACGCCTTGGAATGGCCCATCAATGAAGGCGGGCTGTACTGGGGGCCGCGCTTCCTCTATGAGCGCTATCATACGCCGATTCTGATTACCGAAAACGGCATGGATGCCCACGATGCGGTCAGTCTGGACGGCAAAGTGCATGACCCGAATCGGCAGGACTACATGCACCGCTATCTGCGTGCGCTGGGTCAGGCGGTAGCGGACGGTGTGCCGGTGCTGGGCTACTTCTATTGGAGCTTCTTCGATAATTTCGAGTGGGCACATGGGTATCAGGAGCGCTTCGGGCTGGTTTATGTGAATTATCAAACGCAGGAGCGCATTTTGAAGGACAGCGCATACTGGTATCAGCAGGTTATGGCAACGAACAGAGAAAATTTGTAAAAAACGCGAAATTAAGCAGGAAGGACGAGCCTTATGAGCGAAATTAAGATAATTAATGGACAATCCCTGCCGAATATCCCGTGGCAGGAGCGCCCGGCTGACCTTGAAGAAGGTGCGGTGCTATGGCGCTACACCGAAAACCCCGTCATGGGGCGCAATCCCACGCCGAAAATCGGGCGCATTTTCAACAGCGCGGTCGTGCCGTGGCAGGATGGGTATATCGCCGTGCTGCGCGGCGAGCAGGTCAATGGCGTGCCGCATGTGTATCTGGGACGCTCCAAGGACGGCATTCACTGGAATGTAGACCGCGAGCGCGTGCAGTTCGTGGACGAAAACGGCGAGCCGTGGATGCCTAACTACGCCTATGACCCGCGGCTGGTGAAGGTGGAGGATACTTACTATATCATCTGGTGTACGGACTTCCACGGCGCGGCTATCGGCATGGCGAAGACGAAGGACTTTAAGCATTTCACGCGCATGGAGAACCCGTTTATCCCCTATAACCGCAATGCCGTGCTGTTCCCGCGGAAAATCGGCGGCATGTACAAGATGCTGTCACGCCCGTCGGACTCCGCGCATACGCCGTTCGGGGACATCTTCCTCTCCGAAAGCCCCGACCTGATTTACTGGGGACGCCACCGGCATGTGATGAGCCGCGGCCCGATGTGGTGGGAAGCGGTGAAAATCGGCGCGGGCGCGTGTCCGATTGAGACGACGGAAGGCTGGCTGATGTTCTTCCACGGCGTCGCCAGCACCTGCAACGGTTTTGTGTACTCCATGGGCGGCGCGATTCTTGACCGGGATGAGCCGTCAAAGGTGCTGTACCGGTGCGAGAATTATCTGCTGACGCCGGAAATGCCCTATGAAGTCAGCGGCTTCGTGCCGAATGTCGTCTTCCCCTGCGCAACGGTTCAGGATGCGGACACCGGGCGTATTGCCATCTACTACGGCTCGGCGGACACCTGCGTCGGGCTGGCGTTCGGGTATGTGGACGAGATTGTACAGCACATCAAAGACAACAGCGTCCTGAATCCCGACGACGGCGTGGCATTTGAGAAATTCTGATACCGCGGAGGAAGAACCTATGAATCCCTTTCGCCGCCCCAACGTGCTGCTGATTTATACCGACCAGCAGCGCGGCGAACGGCTTCGGTCACTATCCCGGCGGGTCTATCAGCAATGAAAAAGGAGAATCAGTCATGAAGGACGCATGGTGGAAGGAAGCCGTCGTCTATCAAGTCTATCCGCGCAGCTTCATGGATGCAAACGGCGACGGCATCGGCGATTTGCAGGGCGTGACGTCGCGGCTGGACTACTTGCAGGAGCTGGGCATCGATGTGATTTGGCTGTCGCCTGTGTACCAGTCCCCGAACGTCGATAACGGCTATGACATCAGCGATTATCAGGCGATTCAGCCGGAATTCGGCACGATGGCGGATTTCGATGAGCTGCTTAAACAGGCGCATCGGCGTGGCATTCGCATCGTGATGGACTTGGTTGTCAACCACTCGTCCGACCAGCATCCGTGGTTCGTGGAGAGTCGGAAGAGCAAGGATAACCCTTATCGCGACTACTACATCTGGCGCGAACCGAAAGAGGACGGAAGCGCGCCGAACAACTGGGGTTCGTGCTTCGGCGGATCGGCGTGGCAGCTTGACCCGGAAACAAACATGTACTATCTGCACCTGTTCGCGCCGCAGCAGCCCGATTTGAATTGGAAGAATCCGAAACTGCGCGACGATGTGTACCGCATGATGACATGGTGGTGCGACAAGGGCGTGGACGGCTTCCGCATGGATGTCATAAGCATGATTTCTAAACCCGATGAAATGCCGGATGACCCGAACGCCCCCGTCGGCGGTTATGGAAACTTTGGCGCATACTGCATTCACGGTCCGCATGTGCATGAATACCTGAAGGAAATGAACGAGCGGGTGCTGTCCCGCTATGACCTGATGACCGTGGGTGAAACGGCGGGCGTGACCATCGAGGAGGCGCAAAAGTACGCCGGAGAGGATTCGCATGAGCTGAGCATGGTCTTCCAGTTCGAGCATGTGGACGTCGCCGGAAAATACGGGGCGTGGCGCACGGAGCAGATTCCGATGCTGTTCCTGAAAAAGGTACTGAGCAAATGGCAGACAGAGCTGCACGGCAAGGCGTGGAACAGCCTCTTCCTCGGCAACCACGACCAGCCGCGCACCGTGTCCGCGTTCGGCGATGACCGCCCGCAGTGGCGCGTCCGCAGCGCAAAAATGCTGGCGACCTGCCTGCACATGATGGAGGGCACACCTTATATCTATCAGGGCGAAGAGCTGGGCATGACGAACTGCCCGTTCCAGTCGCTGGACGAGTTCCGGGATATTGACAGCCTGAACGGGTATCGCCGCTGGGTGACGGACGGGCCGCTCACGCACGACGAGTTCTTCCCCTACCTGCTGTTCAAGAGCCGCGACAATGCCCGCACGCCTATGCAGTGGGACGACAGCACGAATGCCGGGTTCACCCGCGGAACGCCGTGGATTCGCGTCAATCCGAACTACACGGAGGTCAACGCGGCGGCGGCGATGGCTGACCCGGATTCAACGTTCTACTACTTCCAGAAGCTCATCCGCCTGCGCAAGGCGCACCCTGTGATTGTGCATGGGCGCTATGAACTGCTGGAAAAGGACGACCCGGCACTGTTCATTTATACGCGCACGCTGGATGATGCGCAACTGCTCGTGATGTGCAACTTCAAGGAGCAGACGCGAGAATGGACAATGCCGGCGGGCTTCGCGGGCGCGCAGGTGCTGATTTCCAACACCGGGCGGACACAGCAGGCGGAGCAGACCATCACCTTGCAGCCTTATGAAGCATTGGTGCTTCTGAAATAACATTGACGGGATAGAAAGGAGAATTTCAGATGAAAATGGAACTGGGTGCGCAGACATTTACCGTGCGGGACTATATGCAGACGACGTGGGACTTCCGGGAGGCGATGAAGCGCATTGCGGAAATCGGCTATACCTGCGTGCAGCTGTCGGCGGTGGGCAATGTGCCGGTTCAGGCGCAGCGGGACATCTGCGATGAATACGGACTGAAAATCGTCCTGACGCACACGAACCCGGATCGCATGATTGCCGACCCGGAGGGCGTCATCCGCGACCATGACATCCTCGGCTGCGACTACATCGGCATCGGCATGATGAACCCGAAGTACCAGCGCGCAGAGTGGATTGACCAGTTTGCGAAAGACTTCACGACGCCCGCGAAGAAGATGCGCGACGCGGGCAAACTGCTGATGTACCACAATCACAATCTGGAATGGACGCGCCTGCGCGACGGCCGCCGGATTATGGACGTGCTGCTGGAACAGATGCCGGCGGACTTGATGGGCGTGACGCTGGATACCTACTGGGTGCAGGCGGCGGGCGCAGATGTGCTGGAATGGATTGACATCCTGCAAGACCGCATCCCCTGCGTCCACCTGAAAGACATGTCCGTGAATGGCTTCGACCAGCGCAAGGCGGTCGTCGGCGAGGGCAATCTGAACTTCCCGAAGATTCTGGAAAAGCTGCAAACGCTGGGCAAGACGAAGTACATGCTCGTCGAGCAGGACGACTGCTACGGCGAAAGCGCGTTTGACTGCTTGAAGCGCAGCTATGACAATGTGAGAAAGATGGGGTATTGAGCAATGGCAAAGGTGAAATTGGGTATTATCGGCGTCGGCAATATGGGCACGGGTCACAGCAAGAACTATCTGGACGGCTTGATGCCAGAAATCGAAATCACGGCGGTGGCTGACCGCAACCCGGCGCGCCGCGAGTGGGCGAAGGAAAATCTCCCCGGCGTAAAGGTTTTTGAGGAGGGCGTAGATCTCATCCATAGCGGCGCGTGCGAAGCCGTGCTGATTGCCACGCCGCACTATCAGCATCCGCCGCTGGCGATTGAAGCATTCAAAAACGGGCTGCACGTCATGGTGGAGAAGCCCGCCGGCGTTTACACCCTGCAAGTGCGCGAAATGAACGCCGAGGCGGACCGTCACCCGGAGCTGACTTTCGGCATGATGTTCAACCAGCGCACGAATTGCACCTACCGCAAGATGCACGAGCTGATTCACAGCGGCGCAATCGGTGACTTAAAGCGTGTCAATTGGATTATCACCGACTGGTACCGCACGCAGTTCTATTACGATTCCGGCGCATGGCGCGCAACGTGGGCGGGCGAAGGCGGCGGTGTGCTGCTGAACCAGTGCCCGCATCAGCTGGATTTGGTGCAGTGGCTGGTGGGACTGCCGTGCAAGGTGCAGGGTTTCTGTCACGAGGGCAAGTGGCACAACATCGAGGTCGAGGACGACGTGACCGCCTATTTCGAGTACCCGAACGGCGCAACGGGCGTTTTCATCACCACGACCGCCGACGCACCCGGCACGAACCGTTTGGAGATTACAGGCACGAAGGCGACGCTCATCTGTCAGGATGGCAAGCTCATCATGAAGAAGCTGGAAATGGACGAGCGTGAATGGTGTGCGACGTGTCGGGAAGGCTTCCGTGCGCCGTCCTACGAAACGATCGAGGTCGAGACGGACGGGCAGAACGGGCAGCATCCGGCGGTGCTGAACGCGTTTGCGGCGCATATCCTGCGCGGCGAACCGCTGGTCGCGGACGGGCGTGAGGGCATCAACGGACTGATGCTGTCCAATGCGATTCATCTGTCCTCGTGGCTGGGGCATCCGGTGACTTTGCCGATTGACGAGGAACTGTTTTTGGAGAAGCTCAATGAACGTCGGGCAACGTCGCGGGTAAAGACAGGGGAAAGCGTTTTTAGTGATACAAATGGGACATATGGGTCAAAGTAAAGAGGAACTCCAAACACGAGGATAAACACGCAGGCAAAGCAAGATAACGCGACCAACTCATACTAATTCGATTCTAAAACATGGCATCGAGCATAGCAGATTTTTCGT
>OGYN01000368.1_pt1 | contig 42662 bp, 68 predicted proteins | sample 1576551 | NCBI WGS metagenome assembly OGYN01 (sample SAMEA3541589, study PRJEB24748) | human gut metagenome | biome: human gut; feature: human-associated habitat; material: faeces | place: China | collected 2012 | reverse complement strand
GTACTTCTCATGAAGTTTTTTCAGCCGATACGGGGGGCATATCGTTTCCACCAGTCGAGAATAAATCCCGTCCATCGCCCGATGTCTCGCCCGTCATTACATTCTGCTAAACGCCGTAAACATTCCTCTTTTGATGTGTCAATAAATATCTCACGTGCTCGTAATTCTCTACACAATCGTTCTCTTTCGCTTATCAGCGGATACCCTCCGACTACGTAAGCATTACGCCATTTACCACGCCGATATTTTATGCATTCAATCAGATAATCCCGAACACCGAACACACAGGTATTTAATACCGCAGGTTTTACATAACGGTCGCATCCGCTTACTGCCTGCCATATTGAATCCATATCAACGATTAGATCGCCCTCAGTCTTAACGTCGTTAACCCACGTTGTCTTTCCTGATAACGGTGAACCATACACAAGATAAACTTGTCTCGTATCCTCACCGTAATAAAATTTTTTATGAATTCGGTTGTGGCACTTGTGATGTACCAGCATGATATTATCAGGATTTAAACTTATCTCAGCATCATTGACGTTTATCTCGGTCAGCTCTATTTTATGGTGTCCAATACAGTCATACGCTCTAGTGATTGGTTCCCCACACTCCTCACATATCACATCACCATCACTATTGACTCGTTTTAATCTAATCGTACGAATCAGGTTGACCCATGCTTTTGATTTATAAAATGTATTCAATGCGTATCCCATTGTCTTTACCACTCACTGTTTTCTATCTGTCTTTCTCTTAGTTCTAACTCTTTCTTCCGAATATCTAACATCTGCGGATCATTCGCCCAGTTTTCCTTATCGTAGTTCTTAAGGGCCAGATTGAGAGCTGCTACGTCTGGATGTGCGTGTTTATGTGCTACTTCTGTCTTCACTATCTGAACGTTTTCTATCTGTTCTTTACCAAAACCTGCATCGGCTAACGCTTCACGCATTTCTTCTGATAGTTTAATTTGTTCTGTCGTTTGTTTTGTTTCAACATAATCGTAACCGTTCGCTCTCCTTATCAGAGATGAACGTAATTCTGCAACAAGATTCTGCCGGCCTTTTTTAATTGCTTCCCTTAATTCCGAATAATCAAGTTTGTATTGATTAAACGTGCTGTATGCAATACCTAGCTTCTCAGCAATCTGACGCTCCGTCATGGTCCTGCACCATTCAGAAATTAGTGTCAGATAAGGTTTCACATATTCATCATACTTACGTGGTTTCCCTCGTTTTCTTTTCTGTGCCACATAATCACCTGCAAACTATTCTAAAAGTTTATTTACAATCTTCTGAATCGCTGCATAGTTATAACCCGCAGCTTCCAGACGTCTCTTTCTTTCGATTCCGTTGCTCCATTTACCAGCTATTACCTCCTTTGCGATAGCTGTGTTGCTCTTCATATCCGATGGTGTCATAAACCACTCTTCATTCTTTCCCTGTCCGGTAATTCGATTAAGATCTAAGCTTTTTCCTATGCCAGGACATGTGCCCGCATCCGTAAACTGATGCAACTCTACACCTCTATGGCACGGATATTTTGCACTATATACACCATCATTTCTGCCATAACGTGCTTCCCACCAGGCAGTATTTTTACCTCGCCCTGCTACGACGGTTTTATAACTGGCATAATCTGCATACATGTGGTAGAGCATCACTTTGTACTTTAACCCTTCAAGATATTTCAAGGCATCCCGGACGTTTCCTGCTTCGTTTCCTGCTTCCACATCAAGAACATATCCAACAAAATATTTTCCTACGAGCTTTTTGCAAGTGCGTACTAAAAACTTCGCCTGTGCCAGTTCACTGCCTTTATCAAGGTATGCATACAGCCAATATGGAATCTTTCTGTCTTCACAGTTTTTAATAAAACTCTTAAGTGTGCTGTCAACATAATTCGTTCCCTCTGTTGCCTTTGAAATTAAAAAAGGACATTTTTCTTTCACTTCATTCCAGTTCCGCACTGGCTCATAATGGCTAATGTCCGGATAGTATTTTTTACTCATGATTTACCTCCTCCCGTATGTCGTCTTTTATTTCATCAATATTGCGCCAGACGCTTTTTAAATCCCGTTCTAGGATAGCAGTCCGTTCTATAACAGAATTATGTTTTTCTACTTTCTTTTCCAGCTGTTCAATGCGGTAATTTGATAATTTTGTGCTTGTCAGTATACCGGCAAATGTTCCGCACAGCGTACCGCTTAACGAAAGTAAGCCCACAATCACTTCATTTGTCATGCTTTCACCTCCGGAATGCCTGCAACACTGGTCAGTAGTGATACCGCTCCAGCTAATATGGATGTACTTAAAACCACTTTCCAGTCAACCGCTCCAATTGTCACTCCGGCCGGAATCAGTGCAAGCGCGGTCTGCGCTGTTGTGCGTATCGCTCTAACACCTGCGGCTTTCACCCATTTTCTTGTATCTACGTTCACTTTGAACACGCAATTTTTAAACATTCTTTTTCACTCCTCATCAAAAGTTAACTCCGTTATATCTAAAATTCACATAAGCAGCGATGCTATTTCTTTCTTACTGTTACATAACCGGCGGCTTTTACTGCTGTCTTGAACCAATTTGTCTGTTCTGCCGTTTTTGCATTGCCCCTTAAGGCTTTGTTTCTTACCTGATTTCTTATGTTACTTTTAACCACACGTCCATTATCAACAACAACTAGCCGGCCTTTTTTGTCATAACCCACAAATGCTACTGTATGAATAGGATTGCGCTGTTCAAATAAAACAATACAATTATCATTAAGCGCTGCTTTAATCCTTTTAACAACAACACTATTATTTTTCCCAGTGATCGGGTGCCATGTTGCGTGCCGATAATGGCAAATACTATTAATCACTTTCATAGTTCCGTAAATCGTCAGTTTGCTGCCTGTATAGCCACGGACATTCTTTTTTGCCCAGTTATAAATTTCTTCCGGGTTCCAAATTGTTCCGTTTTTCTGTCTTACTTTCAAAAACTGTAAGGCAATGCATACACCATTTCGTAAAGAACAACCGTGTGCTTTTTCAAATGTTCCCCAGATATACGGTTTTGGAATCAAAATCTTAGTACCATCATTTAGCGCGAGCCGAGTCGTGTACCTTTTATTTTTTATTGATATTTTTTTCATGTACCCACCCCCTCCGGGTAAAAAATTAAAACACGTATGTCAGCGCCTTATCAGACAACCGATTGTTGCCTGCAGAAAGGAGGTCACATAAAAAAATAAACTACAACTATGGACTTGCAGGCGCTGTACATTGTGTCGTTAAATTACAAAATTGCATGTGAAAAAGCGCCCTGCATATACAAGGCGCTTTTCCTAAGGCAAACATCTCACTTAAAGATGAACATTGGAGCAACATCCTATTGGATTTCTGACAGCTCGATTGCTTTGTTCTTATCTCACTTTACAATTTAGCATACTTCAAGTGAACGTGACCGAACATTTTTTAATTTATTTTAGGATTTTTATTGATTTCCACGTTAAAACGTGGTATAATATAATTACATTAAAAGAAAGGGGGTAAAAGATGTTTGATAAATTTATAGACAACCTCATAAAGGGTTTAACCATTGTTAGTCTGGTTCTCACAATAATAGACAAAACAAAGCGCTAAACCCATCGGGGAAGAGAGAAATCCCCTCTCTTCCTTGTCCAGTCTATGAGGTATTTATATTTTATCACATCGTGAGAGATTATGAAATATATAAAAGAATTTTTCATTATCATTATTGCTATATGTGTGCTGATATATTCATATAGCAAATATCATCGTTTTTTTGCCGCGGATTGGATTATTCTCATTCTGCTCCTCATTCTTTTTATTATTTTTCTCAAAAACAGGAGGTAGGGCTGATGAAACTAAAAGAAATACGTAATAAAAATAATTTCTCCATTCGAGAATTATCTGAACTTAGTAATGTTCCCAGAAGAACCATTGAGGACATAGAGCGTAAAGGCGAATGTAAGGTTTCTACTGCAATTAAATTAGCTGATGTTCTTAAGGTAACCCTTGATGAATTATGCCGTTAACTATTTTTAGAGGGACACTTTGTGCCCCTCTGTCTCTTTGAAAAATCTGTTTCCTTTCATTCGGCAGCCATCCTCTGTATATGTCCTTTTTGTTCTCGAAAACATTTCATTCATCTGATGAGCTACCTGATTCCATGTCAATCCTTCAATATAACGCATTCGGAACATGATGCGAATCTCACTCCTCTTGATAGATTCTATATATTCTTCTGCTTGATTAGTGATTTCGAGAAGTTCCTCTTCTTTCATTTTTAGTCGCTCTCTCCTGCTTATCAGTAGTCTTTTTACTTTCGTGTACTCCGGAATTGGAAAGCCTTCCACTTTAAAATGCTGCGTGCCCCCTGCACCTCCGGAAACTACATCTCTCGTTCTTTCTTTTTCCTCCATCTTCGCTATTTTCTCTTCTGTTGCCTTTATGAGTTTCTTCAATTCCTTTATCTCCACTTGCATGTCACAATACTCAATCAGGACTGACTTTTCCAACCAAATTGCCCCCTTTCCTGTTATCTGTGAATTTCACCTGTTTCTAAATCTCTTAACTTGATTCTGCCAAACACTTCAAATCCTCGTTTATTTGCAACCGCTCTCGCTTTCCAGCATCCCTGCTTTAATTAGATCATATATAACGTCTAAGTAGTCTCGCTTATCCCGGTATCTACAATTTGCCTCTTTATGTATCCGCGGATCTGCTTCGTCCCACTTAAAAATATCAAAGCATACGTCACTTACAAATAGCATTACACAGCCATGCGCTACGCAAAGATAATAGCATTCTTCGTATTGTTTGCCTTTACATCGCTTAAAACCGTATTTTTCAAATTCTGCTGCCGCTACTGTCGGTTTTAGCATTCTCCTCTCTCCTTACATTACTTCTCCTGATAGTCCTCAAATCTTTCCAGGTCCATTTCTTCCCGTTCCGGATTAAATATTATATGTAAAAATGTTTCACAATCCGGGCAGGTGCCACTTCCAACATTAGCCCCCATCTCCATGAAAACACTCTTGCAAATCCACATTGCCTTGCCGCACGTTGGGCATATTCCTTTATATCTCTTTGCTTTTTCCATTTTCTCACCTCACTTTCTCAGTATGTAAATTACAAATCCTGTATAAATTATCGCTACTACGATTACTATTGCTTCTGTTGTGCTCATTTCTTACCCTGTTCCCCCTTAATAATTTCGTAGATAATGTCATCACGGTAATTACCATTCATGTCTCTAATAGAGTCTTTTAGAATATGCTTGTTTCCTCCGTGTTTTTTGCAGAATTTATCGTAATGCTTTTCAACAGGATTTCCACCAACCATGCGCCACTCAATTTTACGGAGCTTTTTTGTTAGCTCCTCCATCTTGTTAAAAAGTTCTTCTCCGACAACCGGATTTCCTCTATCGAAAGATAAAAGTCCAAAATTATACGCCTTGGAGCAATAATAATCAATGTGATAAGACAAATAGCCTATCAATCTGTTATTACTAACAATAGCGAAATCAAATTTTCCTTCCTCTGGGTTTGCTGATATATCCGGACACCATTGCTCTAAGCATCCAGTTAAATACATCATATCTTCAGTAAAATAGATTCTTTGAAATTCTGTTATTATTTGTTCTTTGAATAATATTGCAGGTACTAGCATTTGACTCTCCTCTTTATTTCTTTTCTGTCCATTTTTGTTCCTCCTAAATATGCTCATGTGGTTCGACTGGTTCCCAGTGTTTTTCAGCTTCCTGCTCAACCAATCGGTTATACCGCTCCACAAATTCGTCCTCGCTTATTTCACCCTGCATAAACTTTTCTGATAAATTCATATAGGTATCTGATTTGATTGCATCTATCCGCTCTTTAAATTCGTTCGTGTCTATCTTCCCGGCAACTAACATATCATGTAGTATCCTGTAATCATGTCTCATTGTAATAATTTCACCGCATTCTCTGGTTCTACGATATACCAGTTTAATGGGGTATCTTCATGTTTAGGGGTGATGCGACATTGACCATCGTTATTTGCTATGGGGCAATATCTGCATGAATTATGTTTGCTTGCCTGTTCGTTACATGCTTCCTGTATCGTTTTCAATGCTTCATATAATTTCTGGTTATCCATCTTATACCTCCAATCATTTCTTCCTCTTATTCACCTGTTTCGTATGCTCCGCCACTCTCTTACAGCCAGCTTTCCATCTCTGGTAAGCCTTACCCTGCCGACATGGCTGCTGCATTCCCTCGCACCTGTCCTTTTCGATACATTTTGTACACGGATTTATCATAATCTCTCACCTTTCGAATTCTTCATAAAATCGCCTAATATCCAATCTCCCCATGCTGGTTTTTCTTTATTATCTTTCGGTCTGTATGGCTCCGGCAGTCTCATCCATGCGATAACACTATCTCCATCATCCCATTGACCATTTTCAAAATAATTGGTACTTGCGAACGGCTCTTTTTGTCCAGCTATTTCCCCGTCCATCGTTACTATGTATAATCCTTCTTTTGTTGGCAATTTTTCTGTTACTAGCACCCATTTATCCATTTCGTTTTCTCCTTTTTACCGCTTCTCGCATATCTTCCCATTCCTGTCTTAAGTCTGCTGGAAATTCTGTCGGACTTACTACTTCTCTTCTGGTTTTAAGCTCCGCTTTAATTAATTTTTGTTTTGTTAATTCTGTTCCTGCCTTTTCCAGGATATGTAGCGCCGTCTCTAAGTCTTCTTCCGTTAGGCAGGGATCGCACAAAAAAGATGTCAGATACGGAGGTTCTGCTTCTAAATCGTGTAAACTTCTTTCAATGATTCTTCTGACGTTATCTGTATAATCTTCTAACGAAATATCTATCTTAATCTTTCTCATTATTTTCTATTTCTCCTTGTTTTACATATCCCGCTTTTGTCCAACACGTAATTTTTAACGGGTCGAAGTTTTTTCCGCATTCCGGGCATTCTGGAAACATATTGTTTCTGTACGCTTCTTCCATCTCGCGGAATACTCTGCTCTTGCGCATCCTTTTTAGCTCTTTATTTGCTTCTTCTGAATAAACTTTTACTTTTTCTTTTAAGCGTTTCGTTTCTTTTCTTAGTTGCTCATGATATCCCGCGATTGACAACATTGCCTCAAATGGATCCACGACCGCTCCGCAATCACTGCACATAATAATTCGATTTTCAACACTAAGTTCGTAATGTGGAGGATTGCATCTGCATATCTTCTTCATCCCTTTATTGATTCTTAATAAGTCAAAACTAACAGGTTTTCCTTTATCCACCCGTCTCCTCCAAATAGTTCTTCCCGAAGAGTTTCATAAATTCCTCTCTGGTGTGTGTCTTTTCAAAAGCTCTCTGTCCATCTTGGCGAAGAACCTTCATCATTTCCGCATTGTTATGCACCGCTTCCTTGCCGCTGATGTGGTGTTCTAAGCAAAGATAGACTTTTAATCCTTCCGCTTCTGATTTGTCTCTATTTGAACCGCCGAAAATGTGATGTTCGTGAACCGCTCGTTTCCACTCATAGTGTGGTCTCATCTTCATGCACAAGTAGCAAGGGCTACCTTTTTCTTGAAGAATACTCGCTTTATGTTTCTTTCGTCTTTTCAATTTCTTCTTCCTTCTCCTCCGGACGAATCCGGAGGAATCAATGGCATATAGCTTCTTCATGAAGCCTTTAACAAGTTACGTGTAATATGTAAAACCTTAGAGGTTGTCCAGCTTATTTTCTGTAGTCTCTCTCATACGCTTCTTTTAGCTGCTCTACATAATTCATGAGTTTACAATTTTCGCAAACCTTCTCACAGGAATCTGCCTGGGTCTTACTACACAGCTCTCCACATACATAACCTAGAAGACCTTCCTGTGCTTTTTCTATTTCTATTCGTTTCCTATCACTCGGAAGAATTTCCATCTTCTTCTCATCGTCAATCTCTTGAAGTTTTTTCTTTGTCTCTCGGTCTATTTTGTCCTGTTCCTCTGAATACCGCTCCTCCTGCGACTTATACGCTTCGGTTTTATTTATATACTGGTCACAAGAGGTGCAGGTAGATGTTCTGACGTTGCACTCAATATATCTTTTACAGCTATAGCATAAAGATGTAATCCCTTCTGGATGTGGCGTCTCGTATTCTTCTACATCAGGCAATTGAGATGTAAATTCTTCAACTGGTATGTCCGGTTCGTCTTCGGTGTCAGACTCTGACACTTTTTCTGAACCTTCATTTTTCATCTCTTTAATTTCTTTATAGGACAAATTGCCCGAATCCTTTAATTTCTGTAACGCTTCTTTTTGTTTTTCTTCATCCATTCCAGAAAGTTCATAAGCTGTTGAGAATTTTATATTATCTTTTTCTATTTCTTCTTTAAGTTCCGGGATAAGATTGTTATTAATCGTTTCCATCTGTGCGATTTTTGTTCCAGAAACATGCAACATCGATGCAATAACATCTCTAAGCTTTCCTTCGCTTAAATCACGACCATGAATCTTCATCCCATTTTCTTTCATGTATCTTAATTCTTCTTTGAGCTCACTTTCTTCTCTGAGCAGCGTTGCAACACTCTTATCCCTGCTACTATTTGCAATAATCAGTTCTATTTTTTCCTCGTGTTCATTTGCCGGATTCCTAACTTGACAGGTTACAAGCTCATATTCTTTGTAGCCACGTTCTGTTAGTAGCTTTAAAGCTCTCCACCGTCTCTCCCCGGAAATTAACTTATATTCTCCTTCTTCGGATGGTTCATACATAACGGCCAGATTATCGATCAGACCAACGGCTAATATTTCATCTGCTTTCTCTTCTATTCCTTCCTGTGGATAAAAGTTTTTAACATTCGAATAAATCTTATGAATAGATATATCTTTTGTACGGAATCGTGCCTTCGGAGTTGTGTCTATCCCCTTTTTGCTGTTTTTATTTAGCGTATCCAGTACCGAAAATCCTGTTGCCATATTTACCTTCTTTCTTCCATCGGAATCGTATTTGAAACTTTTCGTTTCTTCTTTGTCTTCCTCAAATCTACCGCCGCAGATGCTGCTGTTATCCCCGTTCGGAATCCTCTCTCATCTTCTACAACAATCATGTGCGGATAAATCTCTTTTACAGTCACCTTTTTCGGTGCTGTTTCCTCTCCTCGCATCTTCGGTCCATCCATGTAATAGACCGCTCCCGGCTTAATACCGAGAGCTTTATTCATCTTTTCCATGGAGGATGCTTTCTTTTTCTTTCGAACTATTAATTGCATCTTTATTCCTCCTGTAATAATTCTTCAACTACCGCCCTATAATCTTTCGTTGCAATACCGTTCTTTGAAAATGCCGGAAGTGGTTTCATTGCCATAGATGCCTTTTCTACTACAATCGAACGGCGGACCGGTGTTTCGAACATCTCAAAGCCGGACTGCTCTTTCATCCACTGTTCAAACTCCAGGGTTGTTTTATTCTTCTGCCGCATGGTGATAATGCCTTTAATATGCAATTTCTCATTTAATTCACACAGATCATCAAGCTGCTCTTGTAAATTATAGATTGCTTCGTTCTCAAACCCTCCAAGTTTCACAGGGGCAATCACCATTTCTGCTGCAATCAATACATTGATAACCACTATGTCAAGTAAACGTCCACAATCACATATACAGTAGTCATATTGTTTGTCTACTTCCTTTAACGTCTCTCTTAAGCGTTCAATCTGCGTTTTTTCTCTCTCCAAACGCAATCTCATATCTGTCTGCATTAAATATCCGTTTGCTGTTATAATGTCGATATTCTGATAATCTGTCTGCTCGATAAAATAGCTTGTATCGAACCCTCCTCCGACATATCTGTGTCTTTCTAAAAGACCAGAAAGTCCTTCGCCTTCTGGATCATATCTCTGATATACCTTGGAAGTATCCCCTTGAGGGTCCGCATCAATTAAAAGGACTTTTTTCCCTTTCTCTTCTCCTAAGATATACGCAATTGTATCCGCACTTGTTGTTTTTGCAATCCCGCCTTTTGGTGACATAATAGCTATTGTTCTCATAATATTTCCTTCCTTTTATGCTCTTTTCTTATTTCTTTGTTTTTCAAGTTTTTTGGCTGCTCTCTTTTCATCACGGTTATAGTGACGCTTCTGGCGATACGCCTGCGTATCTGCAACGTCTGCCTCATTCTTACGGATTTCGAAAGTAACTCCCGTTTCTTCTTTTAACGTATTTATCATCTCTAACCAAGTAACGTAATTTTCCATCAGACATTCTGTCTTAAAATCAAATCTCTTACGAAAGCGTTCTATCCTGGATGCACCGAAGCCAAATTCATCATGTAATGTCATGGCTGTTAAGATATTTACTGTATCAATCGTATTTTCTTTGATTCTTCTAACGCTCTCTTCTAATGCCGATGGACTTATTCCTACAGGAATTCCTGTAAGTTTGCGTATTTCAATCTCTTTTTTTAAACCGTCGATTCCTCTTGTCTGTGCGATTCTATACGCCTGCGCCATACCTTCTTGTCTAAGTCTTTCCTCTTTACTAATCCTTGCCATGTTTCTATAATCCTCCTTAATCCTTTTGTTTTCGCAATCTCGTATATATGTAAAAGCGTGTATTGAAATCGTTATAACAGACCTTTGCTGTTGTAAAATCATAGTCTGGATACCACGCTTTCATCTGTTCCTTAATCATGTTCTCGTTTTGGACCATCTTATTGACATAGTGTTCTATCTTTCTATAATTTCCACTCTTTGCCTGCGGCCGTTTATTCCTTACTATTTTTGTTTCTGGCTGCTTTAATCCCTGTGATGAGTTCCACCGCTTCTCCGAACGAATCCGGTCTTTTTCCTTTACGATATAGTTCGCCATGCCAGAAAGTCCATTCTCATCCTTTTCCAGTCTTCTGATCTGACTACGTTTTCCGTAGTTCCATGTCTTTTCTACCGCGTCCCGGTCAAGTAGTCCATCCATAATAATGTGGTGGTGCCATCTGATTTTTGCTGTAGGATTATATTCAGTGACATAGATGTATTTACAATTAGGCAGGTTAAACTTCTTCCTTTTGTAATTTAACCTTCTGATAAACTTCTTTACGTTCTTTAAGGCTGCATCTATATCTCCATCGGCAGGAAGGTGTGCATCGTCATATGTAAAAGTACACCAGAGGTCTTCGTTACCAAAGTTTGCATTGATAAGACGTTCTACTCTCTTTCTTGCGTTCTTATCATTCAATCTCCCCTGTGCTTCTCTATTACTCTTCTTCACTCTTCCCTCTTCCGGAATATCTTCTTTCTTGTTAAAAACAGGATAGATTTCTACTTCTAACTGTTCCCCTGCTTTAATAGTCTTTAGAGCATAGTTCGTCTTTGTGCGTTTGAATAGCTGTTGTGTCATCCATTCTTCCATATCCTCTAAAGATTTATTGTAAGCAGACTCATAGTCATATTCTAACAGATGCATTCCCCTATTCTTTTTTCTCTTATCCCTCTTTATCTGACACTTCTTCATCTCTTTACCTTTACCTGTTATATTTATTTCAACGACTTGTTATTATCTATTACGAGGACGGTAAAAGCTCTAAAAGTCTTAAAAAAATCAGAACCTTCACGGATTTTATAGCTTGTTTTTTCGTGTCAGATTTGATATTATGAAAATGAACTTTTTTCGTAAATTATATTTTGACACTGGAGAACATCCGCTGCATTCGGATGTTCTCCTTTGTTATGTTATTATGTAATCCTGTCCGGTTTCCGCTGCTTTTTTTCTGGCATAAGCTACCGCTTCCACATAATCTCCATAAAAGCACTCTAATTCCATGTTTGTCCATCTGATGATCTTTACTTTGCTTTCTTTCTTTTTATCTTGCATTACGCTGCCGATTCTTCTTTTTTGTTTATCTCGACAGTAACTTTCACGTTTTCCCGCTCCGCTATAATCGATGCAATCGTTTCATGCAGCCTTTTTATATTTTCTTTACTCATTTAAATGTCTCCCTTCTTCTCTTATTTTCAAAATTGTTGATTCGCCCATTGTTTTATTAAATCCTTCTGTAAATAATTTTAATGCAAGCTTTCTACCTTTTTTGTTATCCCTGTACATCGTATCAATCATATCTCTTACAGCTATTCCAAGGTTAACGAATGTCTGCATTTCTATTTCCGATTTCTTTGATATTTCCAACGCTGTTGCACCTTCTTGCTATCATTTACAATTATCGCACTAAACATCGTTCCTCCTACTTTCTTCTTTCCTTTGTTAATAGTTACATCACACTTCTAATCCCTTCGTTTATCAGTTACTCCACTCTGCATTATTACGGGGTTGTGACCGCCTGGCATCCCTGCCGCCTGCATTAGAGTCTCCCGGATGCTCCGGGAGTATTCTTATTCTTTTATATCAATGATAATCTTGTTGCTATCCGTCCAAAGAAATCCTTTCATTTTGGACAAATAGTATGGGTATATTCTGTCCTTCCACCATTCTCCCTTTGCCAGAATTTTATGCTGTTCGTTTCTGATGGTTAACTCCGTATCGTCTTCAACCATTCTTGAAGCTATTAAATCTATCACTGCCTTTTGCATATCTTTTCATATAACCTCTTTCCAACTTTCTCGACCACTTGTTCTTCGCTATCTTCCGTTATAGAAATCTCGAATATAGGTCGCAGTTCTTCTTTTGCTTCCTCTGGTAAGCTTTCTTTCAGGCTCTGTACAATCATAGAAAACTCTAATAACTGGTCCAAAACCGTTTCTTCAAGTTCTACACTCATTGTCCTTACATCTGCTTTAATCATTATTTTCTTCTCCTCCTTCATCGAGCCATTTGATTCCTAATCCATTCCATTTAACCTTTGGAACCAGGACGCTTGATCTGCTTGTCTCTAATACTTGCTTTCCTGTTTCATCTGTACGAGTAGCAAAATCAGCTCTGCTTTTTAAAATCTCCTTTATCACTTATCTCGCTCCCTTTTGTATCATTTATTTAAGGTTTATCTTTACAACTACATTCTTTGGAGGAATTTAAAATGTTCTACCAGTGCCTTAACCGTTTCTTCCGGTTCTCCGATGCCTTCTAATTTCCCGTAAGTATCTGCTGGTTGCGCCAGGATAATATCTCCTTCGACAGGGGTTAAATCATAGAAAGCCGTGCCTAACGGGTTAAATTCTAATTCCTTTTCGCATCCTTCTTTATTTATTAACATTACAACCGGACGCTTAAAAAAGTGGAACATCCATTTTGTACTCACGGCTTCTGAATATCCTCCGACAGCCTGCTGCATTGCCTCATAGTCGCCAAGGTCAACATCGATGATGGAGACCTTTCCGTCAGCTGTTATCTTGATTGTTTTCATCTATGTGCTCCATTCTTTCTCATATCTAATACAATCAGTTCCTCCAGTGCCGCCTTACGTCTCTGATACAGCAAGGACGCAGGCTGCAGCTCAAGAGCCGATTCATTTTGGCTGTATTTATAAAGTAGAAAATTAATTATCATCTTCCTCACCTGCCAACTGCTCTAAGTACTTAATGCATTCGTTATAAACTTCGCGCGATGTCTCTGCGACTCTTCCCTTCTCGTATAAATAAAAATCAAACGATTTATCTATATACCGTTTTTCCTTAGAATCTTTGCGCCAAATCCATACGGCAACATTTCCGTTACTATAATAGTCAAAAGACACTTCTTTGCCGGTATTCCTAACTGCTATAACTTTACGCAAAAGGTATTCTGCATCCTCCAAGTCCAGTGGAATAGGTTCCTCTTCTTCATTCGTTGCGCCAAGTAATTCTCGCATTTCGTTTGTGAAATCTTTTTCCGACTGCAGTTTTGGGCATTCCTTTGCGTCTAATGTTGCTTCAAACCTCTTTTTTATCTCCTCTTTCAGGTCAGGAAACCCGTTGGCGACTTTCCACCCAATGACCATAAGTTCATTGATATGGTCCATGTCATTTCCTTCCAATTCCAAAATATCTTTTTCCAAATTAATCTTTAACATAATTTCTCCTTTTCTTTTCCTCTTGGATTTGATACAATATATCTGATGTTTTTATCTGTGTGCCCGACTGGGAGTGACCGCTCCCTCAGGCACATTTTTTTATTTAAGCATCCTTACTCTTTTTCCGTATCCGCAGGCTTCTGCTACCTGCATCGGGTCATAATCCGGAACATGTTTCCTCATTACTGGGTCTTCCAAATCCTTATGGTACTTATCGTAATCTATGTAGGCATAAAGATTCGTCCCACAACTAATGAGGGCGTATTTCCCATAGCGTTTCTGTTCTTTCTCAATCCCAACTTTTCTACGATGAACAGTTCCCAGAGAGACCCCGAAGGTCTCTGCTAACTGCTTATTTGTGTAGTATGGATGCCCGTGTATGGTTTCAATGATTTTTGTTGTGTCTTCCATGATGTTCACCTCCTACCCCGTTTTTTCATTATCTTTCTTTTCGAAATATTCCCAGAAGATTTCTAAGCATAAAGCATTAATCGTTTTCCCTTGATACCTTGCTTTTTCCTGTAACTTCTTATGTAATACAATCGGTATCGCAAGTCCTAATCTTTTCTTTTGCGTCACTTTTGCGTCACTCCTTTCTGGTTTTCATTATATCATTGCGTCACTTTTGCGTCAATATATTTCTTGACATATTTTTTATGTTATAATTGCGTCACAATGACACTATAATGAAAGGAGAATCAACATGGCATCAGATTTACCACGTTATACTTTGCGTATGCCAAAAGAATATCTGCAAAAAATACGCTACATCGCAGAAGAGAATGGACGATCCGCAAATAAAGAAATTGAACTTATGGTTAAACAACGCATCAAAGAATACGAACAAAAAAATGGCTCTATCAACCTTGATGATCTTTAAGATATCTGGTAATTATCTGTATCATCATCTGATTCAAACTCAGCCCCCGTCTCTCTGCTTCGGTCCGAATTTCTTTCTCTAACTCTTCCGGAACTCTTACAGTCAGACGGGTTGTCGTTTGTTCTCTTGGATTCTTCATTTCTTTACTCTCCTTTTTAGTAACCCTGTAAAAAACTATTTGTGTAGTATGGATGCCCGTGTATGGTTTCAATGATTTTTGTTGTGTCTTCCATGATGTTTACCCCGTCTTTTCATTATCTTTCTTTTCGAAATATTCCCATAAAATCTGCAATATTAATGCATTCTTTGAGATTCCACTTTCATCTGCAAGCAATATGAGTTTCGTGTTTAAGTTCATCGGTATCCTTAATCCAGTACGAACTCTCTGCATGATTATTCTCCTTTCTGGTGTTGTCACTTTGATTTCACCTCGAATTATAAAGTGTTGTCACTCTGTTGTCAATATATTTTTTGAAATCTTTTTGATGTTATAATGACATCATTAAGGCAACACACAAGGAGGTTTAAACATGCCATCGCAATTACCACAATTTACAATTCGAATCTCACCAGAATTATTAAAAAAACTTCGATATGTTGCAGAATACAACGCCCGTTCCGCTAATCGCGAAGTTGAAATGTTAATCCGGCAGCATGTTCGCTCTTTTGAAAACGAACATGGTGAAATTACTCTTTCTGAGTAATCCATTCTTTTAATACGAGCAATACTAACTGGTTGAAGCTTATTCCTTTTCGGTCCGCTTCCTGTTGTATCATCTCTTTTAATTCAGCAGGAATGCGAATCGTCGTTTGTTCTCTTGGATTCTTCATTTCTTTACTCTCCTTTTTAGTAACCCTGTAAAAAACTATTTGTGTAGTATGGATGCCCGTGTATGGTTTCAATGATTTTTGTTGTGTCTTCCAACTGTTCTCTGTACGTCTCGTAATCTATGAATGCATACAGATTCGTTCTGGAACCGGCAATAGCATAATTTCCATAACGTTTTCTCTCTTTTTCAATCCCTGCTTTTTCTCCGGTTAATGGTTCCAAGAGAAAAGCCAAATGTCTCTGCGAGCTGTTTGTTTGAGTAATACATTTGTCCATGTACAATTTTCAAAAGTGCCACACCTTCCATAAAGGTCACCCCCTTGTATTTCTAACTGTTCTTATAGTCCGACTATCATTATTAACTTAAAGTTATATTGTAGGTAAAGAAATAGCGTCCTCCGGCGCTTTGACTATTTCGCAATACATCTTAAATTGCGCTGGTTTTAATTCAACTTTCCCCTTTTCCCAATTAATTACGGTATTTTTGGAAATGTGCATCTTTTTCGCTATATCATTCTGTGTCATTCCCGCATTTACTCTTGCCGCTGCAAGACTAATTTTATAATTGTTCACTTCCTTCTTCCTTTCTCCCCGTATAGCCGATAGGGCAGCTATATGCTAATGGATAAATAATAAAAACAACCCTATAACTGTACAGATAAATACAATTATCGATACAATCAATTTAAAAAGTTCTTTCAGCATAGTTGTATTTAAAATGGACCTATGGTAAAATCGAAGAGGAATCAGGGGATTCCTCCCCTTTTTTCCTACATCAGGCTCTCTATAACCATTTTTATGACGGCTACGAGAGTACCGATGCTTAGTGCTAGCTGGGTAAGTGCTTCGACCACTTTCCCGGCTTTTTTTATTTTCTTCACCAAGTCATCCATTTCTTTTCTCCTTTCTTATTTGATGTCTTTATTATAATATAAATTTAAGTTATTGTCAACACTAAAAGTTGTATTTTTTTATTTTTAGTTGATTTTTTATAACTTTTAGTGTATACTCAAAGTACAATAATGAAGGAGCCATATGCTATGAGTGAAAAAGAATTAAATTTGATTATTGCAAAAAATATAAGCAAATATTTGGAAATTCAAAGCAAAACACAGACTGATTTAGCAGAGTATATAGGAGTTTCGCAAGCAACTGTTTCCAATTGGTGTAAAGGAATAAAAATGCCGCGAATGTCTAAAATTGATATGATATGTAAGTTTTTTTCGATTGAACGTTCCGAATTAATGAACTCTTCGCCTGCTCCTGCCCCTCACTCTCTCCAATACCAGACAAAAGCCGAAGAATCTTTAGTCCTCTCCTACAGAGAACTAAACGATATAAATAAGAAAAAGAGTGTTGCCTATACAAAGAACCTCTTATCTACACAGCGTATGGAGGACGAACTCCTTGCCGCTCATGAACGTACTGATATAGAAATAACTCCAGAAGGGATTCAGAATGATTTAGATATTATGAATGATGAGGATTTGTGGGATTAACTTAGGAGGATTATTTTACTATGAATGAAGATAAATTCTTTTTAACCTATAATCAGCAAATGAAAAAGCTTAGAAACGATAAATGTATTGATTGCAACGGCTCTTCCCATAAAAAAATATTAGTCCGTGCCGGTTATTTTAATATAGTAAATGGTTATAAAAATCCTTTTATAAGTGGTTGTGATTCTGCTGGTAAGCATTGTTATATATCTGGAACTTCAATCAATCAGCTCCAAGCGGTAAAAAAATTTGATGATTCTTTGCGTTCTTTTTTGTTGCGTTACATAACTCAAGTAGAGGAGGAAGCCCGTTCATTAACAGGTTATAAATTCGATGAATGTAATGAACACGGAAATATCCCTTGGTATGATACCAATGCCTATTCCCCAAATAAAACTTTACAGCAGAAAATGACTGTAATTTCCAACGCATATAGTGAACTTAGCAAAAGCAGACTAGATTATGTGAAATTTTACATGGATAACCATAAACAAATTCCTACATGGATTATGATTAAGGTAATTAACTTTTCAATATTTATCAATGTACTAAGTTGTAGTAAAACAGATGTATCTCATGCTTTATGTAAACTCTATGGTTTGGAAGATGACAATGGCCTTCCAAATGTAAAGCTATTAACGGGTTCTCTTCATTGGATGAGAAAAATTAGAAATTCCTGTGCTCATAATGAAAGAGTTTATTGTTTAACTAGAAAAAGTGAACATCGTGGACGCTCTGGGCGAATATTAGAAAAATATTTTCGAATGCTTTCTTCTGGATATTCCAGAAACTTAGATCAAAAAATTTTTGATTTAATCATATATTTTAAATATTTTCTACCTAAAAATGAATATAAGCAATTTATAAATGAATTAAAATCTATGTTGAATGATTTGCAAACAAAAATTCACCCTCACGCATTTGAATATGTTCGTGGACAAATGGGAATACGAAATTTAGAAGACTTAGATAAGCTTCTTAATTTTCCTAAAGACGAAATAGAATATAACAAATTTGATGCTATATGATAACGTATGACACTGTATGATAGTCTAAAAGACAAAATAATTAGTTTTTTGCAATAAATTATTTATTGAAATGATAAAAAAAATACCTTTTAAAATTTGAAATATTTTTCTCTATATAGTAATATACTTGTACGGAGAGAACCATATTGATTATGGTTGAAAGGCACTCATGTAATAAATAATTATTGCATGGGTGTCTTTTACTTTATGCAGTTATAATTGTTGCTGAGAAAGGTGGTGTCTCACTTGACATATGAACAACTTTTAGATGCTGCTGACCAAGAGGGTCTGGCAGTAAAAGAACAACCGCTCTCTACTCATGATGGTCTGATTATTGGAAGCCGCATAGCAATTCGAAAGGATATTCCCACCCAGGCAAAGAAAGCCTGTGTCCTTGCCGAAGAACTTGGGCATCATTATACTAATGTAGGAAACGTGTTAGATCAAACAGATATAGCGAATATAAAACAAGAACGAAAAGCCCGGATGTGGGCTTACAACAAACAGATTGGATTATCTGGCATATTATCCGCTTACCAATATGGCTGTAGGAATCTACACGAAATGGCAGAGCATCTGGATGTTACAGAAACATTTTTAAAGGATGCTTTGGATGCCTATCTCTTAAAATATGGGAAATGCACTGTAATAGATAATTACATGATATTTTTTGAACCACTGGGGGTTGTGGATATGAATTATGGGATTGAATAATAAATAAAAAAATAAAATGAATACTTGACAAGACTTTTGTATATGATATAATATAAGCTAATTAGCGAATGACTGGTGTCCGGTCACAATTGAGTCTTGAAATTTATTTCAAGGCTCTTTTTGTTTTTATAGGAGATATACTATGGCAAAAGATGAAATTCTTTACACGACTACTTCTAAACAATTAGAAAAATTAAAAAGTCAAAATTTAATTATAGAAAATGAGGAGCGAGCATATAAACGGCTACAATCTTATGGATATTTTAATATTATAAAAGGATATCGTAATCCATATATTTTTAAAAATGAAAATCAGATAACTTATAGAGACGGCGTTTCTTTTGAACAAATATACTCACTTTATCTTCTTGATAAGAATCTTCGTAATGCAGTTTTTGCTTCTATGCTAGATTTAGAAGAACATATCAAAGCCGTGGTAGCTGACGTAATAGCTGAATCTTTCGGTGTACATCAAGAAGATTATATTCAATTTCGTAATTTTCGAGACAAAAAGCGAAAATCCTCTCGATTTTCTTTAGCCAAAATTATAAATTGTATGAAAAATGCTCTGGATACTTCAAAGGATCCCGTTGCCCATTATCGAGATTTTCATGGAATTATTCCACCATGGGTTCTATTTAAGAATTTATATTTTAGTACAATTGTGAATCTTGTAAACCTTTTAAAACCAGAAGAACAGCGTAAGGTAGCTTGTCGTTTATATGAACCCAATACTTCAAAAGGAAACATAGATAATTTAAGAAAAATTATGATGGATACATTATTTATCTGTCTTGAATATCGGAATTTAGCAGCTCATGGCGGACAAGTTTATAACTATGTCTGTTCTTCTCGACTGAGAAGCAATAGTTTTTCTGGTGATAGTAATTTGCTTGACGACTACCAGGGGTTTAGCCAACTATTATTTTTATTGCGAATTTTAAATTATCAGAACCCATTCAATACACTTAATAAAGTGTTGAACGAGCAGGTAAATCGGCATTGTCATTCATTCCCTCAAGATATTACTTATCTCGGTCAAATACTAAACCTTAATATTATTAGTGAAAATATTGTATGGGCTTCTTCCAACGGAACTATATACCATTCTTTTCCTCATTGTAGTGGGCTGCACGACCCTATTAAGTTAAATTTGGAAGAAGCAAAAAGCAAGGGGTATTCTCCTTGCAAAAAATGTTGTAAATAACCAAAAGCCCAGTGCTACCAACACCGGGCTTCCTCATAGATTACTTGTCAACAGGGATGCTGACTGTATAACCTAACTTGAACAACTAGATTATACCACAGCATCCGTAATTTTAACAGGGTGTATTTTTTATACCCATTTTTACGAAAGGATGATTATATGTGGACCGAGAAAACCAAAAACGGGAAATATAAACACGTAGAACGCTACACAGACCCAGTGACGGGGAAGGAGAAGAAAGTTTCTATTACTACCGAAAAGAATACCGCTCAGGCCAGAAAAACGGCACAGAGGGCACTTCTCGTTAAAATAGATAACCTTCTTGATGCGCGAACCATTTCTAATATCACACTTTCCGAACTCAGAGAAAAATGGCTAAACGACAAAAGAAGAACCTGGAAAGAAAGTTCTTACGGTTCAGAAAAACGTAATAGTCGAAAAGTTGTAGAAATGCTTGGAGAAAATTGTATAGCAAATAATCTTACTGCTCGTTATGTCCGGGAACACATCACCTCTTTAGACGAAGACCTTTCTCTTGCTAACGGGAGAATCTCCGTGTTTAAAAGAATGATTACTTGGGGATTTAAAAACGACTATATAAGCGATAAGTCCTATCTGGATAAATTAGAAAAGGTAGCCACCTCTACTGAAACTGAGGAAGATATTGAAGAAAAGTATTTAGAATCTGATGAAGTCGCAAAACTTATCAAAGGGATGAAAAAGGAACCTTGGATAACACTTACCCACTTTCTTGTCCTTACTGGTCTCCGGATTGGGGAAGCATTTTCTCTTACAGCTGCAGATATCGACTTGAAGAATCGGCATATCCACGTAATCAGTAACTATGATTACATAAATAAACTTACTGATACTCCAAAAACGCCTTCCTCAAAAAGACGTGTGTATATTCAGGATGAGCTACTAGTTTTTGCAAGAGAACTAAAGAAAGAAGCTCTCGCGAATAAACTGATTTACGGAAGCGATTTGATTTTTCAGCGAAAAGGCAAGCCCCTTGTCTATGAAAGTTACCACTACCAGTTAAGTGCAGTAAGTCAAAAAACATTAGGGCGGAAAATCACGCCTCACACTCTCAGGCACACTCATACTTCTCTTTTGGCAGAGCAAGGAGTAGATATTGAAACAATCTCCCGCCGTCTTGGACATGAAGATTCTCAGATTACAAGAAAGATATATCTTCATGTTACGAAAAAAATGCGAAAAAGAGATGAGATGCAGGTGCAAAGCATAAGAATCCTTTAAAACTACGTTTGCCCCTTTTTGCCCCTTTTTCATATATTGCAGGTTTTATAAATCCACTAACAACTACTGTTTATGCGGATTTCAGCCTGCAATATATGACATTTACAAAAAACACATAAATTTTATTGAGGTTTTTTAAAAAAGTTACATACGGCTTAAAAATGGCTTAAATACAGGCTTATTGTACTGTAATTTTATTCACACAAAATCAAGAGGCTTCATATTCTGCCCCTTTTTTGCCCCTCAAAAGCAGATGCTGTGGTATAATCTATAGATAAGTATTCCTATTTCATTTTAAAACATAATACCTATGTACCAGATTTGTGTTTTGTTGTATAATTATATTCATAATTATTTAAAAACTTATCAATCAAAAGGAGAAGGAGAAACTTATGAAAAAAATTTTAAGTCTACTAATTATTGCAATGTTGATATTGAATTTGTATGCATGTAGCAATACTGATTCTACAAATAATTCTACCACCAGAGATACGAGCACTGCTAACGCTGCTACCCCTTACACATACGAAGGCGTTACGTTCGAAATTCCGACAGTGTGGGGTGAGCCTGAAGAAAATGATGATTCGGATAATACATATTATTTTTATCCAGAGGGGCAAAATGATAAAAAGCACGATACTGTCCCGGCAATGCTCATGATTGATATAACAGATGCTGATTATCTTACAGGTATGTCACAAGAAGAAATAGAATCAAATTTTGATGAATTTAACTCCGGAATATCCGATACCATAACTATAACAAGTAATAAAATTGTAAGTTCCTTTAAATATCCGTGTGAATATGTCACTGGAACTAATACTACAAGTGGCGAGTCCAGAAATATTGCCATGTATGTGTTTTTTTATAACAAAAAACTGTATAGTGTTATGATGAGTACACGTGATGATAACAAGCACGACTACTCTTCCAATCTAACAAATATCATAAATTCGCTAGAATATTCAGAAGATAGTGATAATAGCTACGATGAGTTAACGACAGAAGATGATTATAAGGAAGTTACTACAGAGGTCATCGAAGCTACAACAGCAGCAAAGAAAAAAACGAAAAAGGAATCTTACAAGAAAGAAAACTGGAATCCTCAGATCACTTATAGTCAGTTAGCCCGTACTCCAGATGACTATGTAGGAAATAAAATCACATTTGAGGGCAAAGTAATACAGGTATCAGAAAGCTCTTACAGTGACACCGTGTATCTGCGTGTTGCTACTAGCGATGATTATAATAAAGTAATGTTAATTGAATACGATTCATCCATACTAAGTTCTCGTATCCTTGAAGATGATGAGATTCGTTTTTACGGAACATCAACTGGTCTGTATACCTATGAATCAACATGGGGAAAAAGTGTCACTATTCCTGCTGCTACTGTTGAACATATCACTATTCAGTAAATAACATCCATGCGCATTTAAGAGCAGCTTAGTAGCTGCTCTTAATTATTAAGACTGTCCGATTTTTGATTTTAAAACTGTGATTTCCAAAATATTTTCTGCGTCCAAATCTGCGTTCGTGTGAATCTCGACGGGCGTTTTTGATGTGTCTAATACATAATCATAATCCTCAACCAGCATAACACCGTTGACATTTATAAACAGCACGTCACTAGCCACATACGTGTAGCCGGACATATCGAGCGGGAACACTCTGTTCTTTTGTCCCGTTTCCACGACTTTGTGATATTTTTTCACATAAGTGTTTACATTTAATTGGTCCGTAAGAGCGGAAAACCACGCGTCAAACGCCGCTTTTTGACTTGTCTCCCAGTTGCTGAACCCCGTTTCTTGCTGTTGCTGCCAGTCGCTGAACTCTGTTTCTTGTTCATTCTGCCAACCACTAAATCCTGTTTCCTGTTCATTCTGCCAGCTCTGCATCTGTTTGTAAAATTCCTCATACGCTGTTTGCCACTGCAAAAATAATTTACTCGTGTCCACTTGCTGCACGATACTAGTTACCCAGCCACATACATTATTATCTGGGCGGGCATCCTCAATATTTGCCTGCGTAATAGCGGTCACGCCTCTGCCTACATAGACGTATGCTAAACACAATTCTTTTATCGTTTCTGAATTTGTGATAACTGGTTTTACAGGTGTCGTTGCATTTTCGCCGTCTTTTGTCGTGATTACAATAGTACGCGCCGATAAATCTAACCGAATTATAATCGCCGTATAGCGGTTTAATGTGACGTGTGCGGCGTTGATTATGAGCGGATAAGCGGCGGTGTTTTTAATCCATTTTGAGTCAATAATAGCCCTACCCGCTCCTACTTGCACCTGCATGCCAGTGCCGGCTAAAACCTGCATTGCATCATCCACACTCTCATATACCCCGTCACTCACGAGCCCCTCGAAATATGTACTCATTTGGTCTGCGTTATACGTGCGGTCGTATGTACCGTCTGATTGTTTTATTGCGTTAAAAAATCCATATGTAATAGCCATTTTTACACCTCCCAAGTGCTAAAGGTTGGAACCGTTGATGTTCCGTTTTGGTCTTCACTCTCAATTATCTCAACGATACGGGGTGTTGCACTGATCCCGTATTCATTGATTACTTGAACAACATCGCCTAAAAAATAATCTTGATTTAAAGTATAGTTACCATCTGGGACTACATTTCCCTCAAATGATTCCGTAAATGATGTCGTATTTAGTTCGTCTTTCCCGTAATCTTGCAGCATTTTATAATACTGTTCTTCTGTGATAATTGCCCCGTTACTTGATACACTTGAACCATCAATATACGCCTCATAGCGTTCTAGGCCGCTAGAGTCGCCTATCGTGGTTGTGCGCTGATTCACACCCTCACCCTCACCACCTATGAGCGCGGCATTTTTAAATTCTGCACGTTCGTAGGTATAAGTGGAGGCTAGCAGGTTATCAAATTCGTCAGAAAATACAACGGGTAGGCGGTCTTTCTGATTATAGGAGCGGTCAAGTCCCTTATAGAGCTTAAAAACAAATTTATTACCTTTGATATATACATCCCAGCCAATGTCGTAAGTTTGGCAAGTGGATGTTATCCATTCATCTAAGTCGTCACCTAATGCCTGTATATCAAATGTGTCAGTAATCCCGGCTGGTTCGTTAAGGATAAAATTGTCAATCTTTCGCTTTTCGTCGTCGGGGTTGATGATGTTTTCAGTGATCACTTGTCGGATACCTGTTTCGACTTTCCCCGTTAGGTTTGTCTGTTTCCAGATTACCCGACGGCCAACAATGCTTTTTAGACCTCGGCCGGATACGGTCATTTTATTGCCGTCCTCCCAGTCTGCCACTATTTTGATATTTTCAATTATCATGACATTCTGCCATATATCTCCGTCACGGTCCTTATCGCGGCAAAGTAGCCGGTCTTTTTGTAGCAAGTCAATGTTTTTATCCGTTGCCGGAACAACTAATTCGAAGTCATTCGTATCAAAATATTGTACTGTCCAAATATTACTCTTAAATGTATCTATCGTATCAAGGATTTGAGTGGATGAATCGAGAACGTAAATATCCATAATCACACCCCCTCAAATTGGTTATTGATAATAAAGATACATTGTAAATGTTCTGGGAACTCATCGGCCTCATAGGTAAATATATTATCGCCCGGGATTAAGTTAAACCATGTTGATCCGGCATCCAATTTTCCTACGATGTTTGTTTGTACACCATCACGCAGAAGGGTGATAGACTTTTCTTTTTTTCGGGTATTTATTGTGATTTCATCCCCCGCTTGCATCTCAACACTTAACGTCATACGATCGGAAGTATCCACATTATAAATTTTTGGATTTAAAACTGTCCCTAATGCATTAAGTTTGATGATAACACCAGTTTCCACGTCTCCACCGTTGATAATGGTTTTCTGTTCACCCAGTGCGATTTCAGAAAACGGAATACCTGCTACCTCAATTGCAAACGGAAAAACAAACATGTTTTCTATGTTCGCGAACTCCGTAACACTTTCTTTTACCGCTCTGAAAAGCGTCATCGGACAACTTATCTCGATTTGTGCCGTCTGTTTTTTCTCAAAATATTCAACTGAAAATTTCGACACATACCCGTCTATGTACACATCCCGCACACCGTTTTTATAGTAGAGGCGTACCGGGTATTTTGTTTTAAAGTAACGATACAATAAAAGGCGGTTAGCCTCGGCCGGTCCGTTTATTGCCATTGTGATTGTGATAACACGGTCATTAATATGCGAACTATTAAATACGGAACCGTCCATATTTGCCACCTGTGTTGTATTTATGACCCCTTCCGGGGGATAGAGGCCGTCAATATCTGTAATAACATAACGGGGATTATTCGTTATTTCTAACTGTTCCCCATATTTATTTTCTGCAATCAATGTATACATTCTCCATCCCTCCTTACACGGGTTGCATCATGGCCTTAACCATGCTCACTTGCTGTCGTCTAGCCCTATACGTTTCGAGTGCCGAAAGTGATTTCGGACTAGTATTATTCTGTACAAGATTGTAATTGTTTACAATCGTCTGATTATTGTTTGCAATTCCATTTCCTGTACTACTTTTGACTGCACTTCTCATATTTGGAATGTTTGTTGTCACATCAGTGAGTGGAGTGGTCACGCTATTGATGAATTTCTTTGCATTTTCTTGTACTCGCTTGATACTGTCGAGCAATCCGTTTCCGAATCCTCGGCCTGTAAAAATACCGAGTTTTTCAGTAACTTTTGATGGGCTATGTATATCTAGTTCGTCTTTAAATTCATCCACCATGGCTTTTACCATCGTTTTGATCGCTTTCGTCATGTAATCTGTATTTTTTGTCAGGCCCGTGGTAAATCCTTTCATGGCATTTATGCCCATATCTTCCAATTGCTTCGGCAAATCTTTAAAGGCTGTTGACAAAGAATCTTTATATTCCTTTGTGACATTTTCAAAATCTTTCTGATATGTCTTTTTTGCAAGTTCTTCTGATACTCTCATCTTCTCATCAAATGCGTCCGAATATGCTTTTAAATCTGCGTCACTCATAGATAGCAGCCGATCCATAAATGCCCCACCTTCGTCTATATCATAACTCGCAATCTGGTCAAATAACTCTGATGACACTTTTCCTTTAATGGTCTGTAATTTTTGAGCGTAGTCCTTAATGCTCTGTGTCTGTGCCTTAATGTCGTTCACGGTCATAATACCTGCACCTGAAATCTCGAATAAATCCCCGGCACTTTTCAACTTAGAAATCAGGCTATCTTGCTTACTGATTAAATCATCATAACGCGTCTGATAAGTGTCAGTAATGTCATTTATCGTATCGTCAATCAGTGCTTGCGCTTTTGTCTGATACTCACTCAACGCGCTAGAAAACTCCGAAAGCATTTGAGAAGAAGCAGTTTGATAAGCATTGTTAAAATTAGTCTGGTCTTTGACTAACTGTTTATAATTATCAACCTGTTTCTTTGCAGCGGACATATTTTTATTTTGTGCAGCCATAGTTTTCTTATCAGCTACCATTTCCTTTTTGTACGTCGCCATCTGCTTTTTATATTTCGTCTTATCAGACTTTTTCTTTGCTTTGTCGTAGCTTTTCTTTGCTTTGTTGTAGTTTTTCGACGCCTTGTCATAGCTCGTTTTTGCTTTGTCGTACTTACTCTTAGCGGTATCGTATTTTTTCTGATAGGTGCTTTGCTTACTTTCGTACTTAGACAACTGGCTCTCTAAACCGGCCGTTTTCTGGTCGTTTAGATATTGCATTTTGCTAGTCATATAATTAATTTTATCTGACATCGCTTTAGAAAATACAGAACTTGCCTCACTTGCCACGCTAGAAAAATTAAAATTACTTAATCCGACCAGTGTAGTTATGACGCTCTTAACTGTATTTTTTACAGTGTTCGTAAGGTCTGTCTGTTCGCTTACAATCCCGTTAATGTACCCTTTTACAAAATTCTTACCGCTGTCATACGTTAATTTTGACGGTGAACCCTCTTTTTGCGCGTCCCGTAAGGATTGTACGGACTGTACACCCATCTGCGCCGCGGACTGTACGGCGGCTTTTGTCATGGACTGAATACCGTTTGTGTAACCCTGCCCAAAATATTTACCGGATTGTGTCGTTAATTTTGACGGTGAACCCTCTTTTTGTCCTTTTTTCAGTCCGGCCCACGCCTTTTTAGCTAGAGACTCAGCTTTAGAATATGCTGCACTTACGAGTGAACCAATACCGTTGATAAAACCTTGTGCAAAATTTGTACCGGAACTATATGCACTTACGGAACCGGCTCCACCTTTAGCGTTATCTCCTAACGATTTACCTTTGCTTCTCGCGGTTCCTGTCTTACTTCCTACGCCACTAGCGTACTCGGTACCTGCTTTTGCACCTGTTTTGTGTATCCCGCCGGAACCGCTTTCTGCGCCGGTGTCCACACTCTTACCGATTGTCTGGCCTGCCTTTTTATTTGCCCCGGTCGTACTCTTTGCACCCGTGGCGTAGTCTTTGCCTGGCTTCTGCCCGGCGGCTTTCGCACCTTTGGAACCTTCTTTTTGTCCGTCAACAGTGGCTTTTCCTAACGCTTTACCGGCTTCTTCCGCGGTCGTTTTCCCGGCTAAAATCTGTTTAACGAGGTTATTGACTGTATTTGTTCCATCCTGTCCAGCTTTTGCCGCTACATCCTTAAAGGATACCGCGTCATTGATTAATTTCGCGGCTTGGTCTACGCTGGTTTTTCCTGTCGCAATCCCCTGCATGAGTGATTGTGGGATTTGCTTTCCAGTGATACCAGTTTGCGTCAATGTCTGTTTAAAATCAATCGCGGTTTGTAACTGCTTTGTTGCAGTGTCCACGCTGATTTTTCCGCTTGCAATGCCGTTCGCTAACGATTTAGGTACTTCCACACCTGCATTTTTCGCCTTAGTCACAACGTCGCTTGAATTAAAGTCTAACGCACTTTGTAACTGTTTTGTGGCCTGCTCAACGGACACTTTACCGCTCGCGATTCCATCCCGTAACGATTTAGGTATTTTTATACCCGCTTCTTTCGCGGCGGCTAACGTCTGTGAATTGTCAAATTTCGCGATATTTGTCAGACGGTTCACGGCCTCTTGCGCAGAAACTTCACCACTAGAAATTCCCTCGGCCAAGCTTTTCGGGATTTTCACGCCGTCAACTTTCGCCTGTTTTGCCAGATTGTCAAACTTAATAAGGTTTTCCATACCCTCAACGGTGGATGGTACTTCATACTGACCTTCTTTGATTCCGTCAGACACGGCTTTCGGGATTTTCTTTCCTTTTGCTTTCATCTTTTCGGTGATTGCGTCAAGTGCTTTCTCGGTTTCGGCGGCGTTTATGGTCGTTTCCGCGTATTTTTCTGTTCGGTCGTACTCATTATTAAGCTCTTGTAATTTCTTTTTGTTCTTTTCAAGTGCGCTATTTGTCTTTTCATAAGCTTCTTTTTTTGTTCTTTCCGCTTTCGCTAACTTCAGATAGTTTTCATACTCTTTACCGTATACGTGCATACCCGCATCGGCCCACGCCTGTTGTGCTTCCGCGGTCTTTTTCTTTGCTTCGGTGTACGCTTTTTCGTTCTTAGCGTTCTGCTTTGTCAGTTCACCTTGTTGTGTCTCAACTTTTATAATGTCTTGTGCTATCGTAGTAAGGTTTGCTTGTGCGGCTTTCGCCTTAATCAGTTCTTTTTGAGTGGAAATATTGTTTTTTAATGCCTCGGTGGACTGATTAAGCTTATCTTTTTCTTCGTCATACTTTAAATTTAAGTCCGGCATAAGGTCATTGAGCTTTGACACATAATCTTTTATCTGTGCTTTCTGTGCAGCACTCTTATGCTCTACCCCAATTAAATCATTTAAACGGTCATAATAAATATCTGCCTGCGCTCCCTCAGCTTCCGCACTCTTTACGCCATCCTGTCTTGCCTTGTCAGATTCCTTTAAGGATTTCGTGAGTTCTTTTTGCTTACTGACGAGGGCATCTGTTGCTGCTGCATTTTCATCTATTTTTTCACTTGATAGTTTTGTTTTTACAACGTATGCTGCTACTCCTGCTGTAAGTGCTGTAACACCAGCGACAGCTAGTGTTACAGGATTTGCCAGCATGGCAAGATTGAATCCTGTCGCCGCTCCAGTTGCTGCGGTAGTTGCAGTAGTAACTAATCCCATTGCAGCAGCCATTCCCAATAATGTCGTAATAAATCCGCTTATCTTGCTCGCTATGAATACAGTGCCGAGCGCAGTGCCTACTCCCGTGATAGCCGGAATAAGACTATTCATATGCTGGATAGCATAATCCGCAAATGATTTTATCCCGGGTAAAGCTTCCTGAGCTAATGGTATAATGAGACCTGTTTGTAATTTACGTCCGATTTCACTAAACTGTGACCCTACATCATCATAGCGAACATCTTTAATCTCCTCCATCTTACCTTTAACATCATTAAATGTGTTACCGGTCGATGTGAGTGATTTCACAACTTTGAGGTTTGCATCTTCTCCCATCGTACCAAAAGCAGTTGCAGCCATATTCAAGGCATCCTGCTCATTCGTACAGTTATTGATATCGGCAACAATAGACTCAATGACATCTTTCATCGTACCCTTTCCGCTTTCCCAGTTTTTGAAAGCCGTCTGGGTATCTTTGCTGAACATGCCAATATTTTTACCTATTGTACCGTCACCAAGGCGATTTTTAACTTCATTAATCGAGTCGTTAACCTTATCGAGATTGTACGCCCCATTCTGTGTACCATTCGCGAGTAATTGAAAGTATTCTTGTGCAGAATATCCCGCCTGCTTAAAGTTTCCGCCATACTCGGAGATGTTATCCCCTAATTCATCTGTATAGTCAAGTCCTTCCTGTGAACCTTTCGCAAATAAATCAAACGCTGTAGTAGAATCAATGCCGAAGTGTGTCATTAAATTGCTTACGCCACGAATTGTTTCATTGAAATCTGATCCGAACGTATCCTCTAATGTTATGGCATTTTCGGTCAGCTCTTTGATTTTTGACGGATCCGTCTCTTTAGTTACCTGTTTGACGTATGCCATTTTGTCGCCCACGTCCTGCAAGCTCTCACCATAATTATTGTCGTACAGTTCATTCATTTCTTTTTTGAACGCCTGCATCTGTTTTGCACTCGCGCCCGTCTGTGCCTGGAACTTGTTATAATCCTGATCGGATTCGGTTGCAAAATCTTTTAGTGAACTTATCGCACTGCGGATACCATCTGCCGCAAGGTCAGCCAATGCGCCTTTTAAAACCGTAAAGCCGTCGGAACTATCTTCCGCTTCATTTCCTGCTCGTTCTAAGCTGTTGTCTAAGTCATCTGCTGCATTTGCAGCGTTTGACATTTTATTTTTATTTTCGGCAAGTTCGCTCGATAACTGCGAAATCTCGCCAGCTAACTGTTGTGCTTCCGCAGAGGTCTTTCCCTGCTCTAATACCACACTTGCGTAGCGTGTTTTAAGCCCCTGCAGACTACTTTCCTGCTTGGAAATCGTACTATCCAGTTCTTCATAAGTTGACCGCATTTCATTTGCACCATTAGCTGCCTGATCTGCCTCGGAGTCAAGTTGTGACAACATGCGTCCGTATTTTTCAAGAGACGCTTTTGTCTTATTAATGGCTGCCTCCTGATTTTTGATCTTGATAAGTAACTCCTGTGCGCCTTTTGAATTCTTACCCTGTGACTGTACCGTCAAATCGTACTGTTTATTCAAGTCGGACAAGATAGACTTTTCTGCTTTTAAGGTGTTCCGCAACTGGTCCATCTTGGCGCTCAATCCATCTGCGGACTGCGCCCAGTTGTCCATGCCTGCACTGGATGCTTTAAACTCTGCATTCGCAAGCCTTATTTGTCGCCTTGCTTCTGTCATTGACCGCTTAAGGTCAGATATATCCATTTTCAGTTTTGTCGTACTTGTATCCGCATTCGTACCCATCGTCTCACCACCTAAAACCAGCTATCCCCGGCAGGCCGACGGATAACTTTATTATCATTGCCTTTATCATTTTCTCGCTTTGTTTCCCTTATCTGCATTGCACGCACGTCGCTATATAATCTTATTACATCGTGAAAAGATTTCTTTTCTACATCATAAGGAGTCATAGCTGGGAACTCTTTACATAGCTGATAATTAATATTAAATAATATTTCAAAAAGCGGGGTATCATCTACCCCGCCATCTAGTTTTTTGGGTCTTTTGGAATTGATAAGATATCAGCAAAAGAAGCCTTTAAAATATTCAGGATTGCAGGAATCAATTCCTTTAATTTGACATGCTCCCAGTCATCCGCCTCCATATCAGGGAAACATTTTCCTAATACTTCAACAAGCTGTTCCCATGCGCCGTACACAATATTTAAAAGTTCCCCGGTATCATTTACATTATCTACATTCAAGAGCTTCATAAGAGAACGGATTGTTCCGAATTCTAAGTCAATCGTATGTGCCTCGCAAGTCTTGATGATTATATCATTTTCATCATATACATTGATTTCTAATCTCATATAGGGCTACCTCCTTTGCAAATTTCAGCCTCTCGCCTGTTTCATAGTCAGCAAAACAGGCGAGAGTGTCTTTGATTCCAATTAATTAATAGTAATTAATCTAATTAATCTTTATTAATAGTATCTATTACCCTGTTTTTCATTAATTATGCTCTAGCCGTAACGCTATCAGGTGTCTGGACTTTCTTAAAGAATTCTGCAGTATCAACCTTGTCAAGGCTCGTATCTACGTTGACTGCCTTTGCTGACTTACCTGTCTTAGTGAACTTATGTGTTGTAGAGATACCTGTATAAGTGATTTCCTGACCGTTTGCGTCTGTTCCGTCATCTTCTGTTGCATGATCGGAATCCGGGATATTGAATGTGCCTTTCAGCCTCCAGACAAGGATTTCTGTTCCGTCAGTTGTCTTTGTACGATAGCCAAATGCAAAATACTTTGTTGTCCTTTCCTGCTCTACCATCATGCCTGTTGCTTCGTCATAATACTGGCCTGTGATTTCCGCTAACACATCAAGAGGAATAGCAGAAGAGTTAATTGTGATTTCGTCAGAACCAGTAGAGCCAACGACAACTGCCGGAATATTATCGTAGTAATGTGCTTCATTACTGGAATCTGTTGACTTTGCGATTTCAGAAACGCCGGCTAAGGATTTAACAGTTCCTGCTTCAAAAGTAGTATCATCATCGGTTACGATAGGTGCATATACAGCACCCTCAACGCCTCTGTACTCAAAAATTTTCATAGGTTATACCTCCTGAATTTGTAAATAATATGCTCTTAACCCACGGCCGGTGTGTGTGATCTCATCACTTGCCACATCATATCCCTGACCGGGGATAATCCACTTATTTTCTTTCAATTTTGTTCTCGCTTGTGCCAGTACGGAATAGGTTTTCTCAGGGTCTGTACTGTAAAAATTCACATCGAAATCCCATCCCGTTCCGTACTCGCTATTATCATAGTGAGAATGATCGGGCGCATCGTTATTCCAAAACGTAAAAAAATGTTCGGGATATTTTTCATCAGGTGTCAAACTTCCCTGACGCAAGACCGGATATCCAAATTCGGTTAAAATATCAATCAAATTATCTTCCATCTCATCACCTTCCCATTCTTGCTATGATTTCTTTCTGAAAAACTTCAATCATTTCCTGTTGAACGTCTTTCATGTATTTTTTACTCTTATAAATCTTATTTAATGCTTTGTCCGGAGCCATGCGGGGTGTACCGGTAATGAGGAAACCGCCTGCACCGGGTTTATCAAAATCGAAACCCACTCCGATTTCTGCAATAGAGCCGGTCCATTTCACTTGCGAGCTGTGAACAACACTCTCTTTTGTCTCGCCTGATGAATATTTACCTCCACGTGGTAAGTTTGGCTCAGCTACAGCATTCAGTGTATCGTTTGTGATTTTTACACCCGCTTTATTTAGCGCCTGATCCACAACCGGTTTTATATCTGCTTCCAGTTTCTCTAACTTAGCTATGTACTCCTCAAAGCCACCCGTTTCTAACCTGAGCAAGTTCTTCCCCATTTACACACCACCCTTGACTCTGCGTACCTTAAATGCACAATACTGATTACGCATATTGATATTTTCAGGTTCATTTATGATGTCATACATTGCACCGCTTTCCGCGAGCATTATGCGGCAATCTGCCTTTATGTCTGGCCGAAAGTATGTCTCAACCTTGGCTGTGTCTTCTATTGCATAGACATCATTTTCATTACGTTCTGTACCTCCATACGTCTTAAAGCTGCAGTAGATTACCGGACCGCTTTCTGGATACGCTTTTCTTCGTACACCCTTAACAGTCGCATACTCTGGAATAATTAACATTATCGGCGTAACAAACGGGGATGATGGTCTATAACTGCTCATTGCCGTCACCGCCTTTATAGGCTAACTGTGTGACTCTTTGAAAGAAGTAAGGGGAAAACTCCCCGTTACCGCTTCCGTAGTCCCACAGATCGGATACACCACGGGTGACAGCACCGACTATCTGGCCGGAAGACAATGTCTTTTCGGACACACCCGCATCTAACATAAAATCCCTGACATCCTGAATGTGACCCATTAAAGTATCATCCTGATAATCGCCTGTGACTCCGATTCTTTTTTTAACCTCTGTCAACAATTCTGTATCTGTCACCCGTGTTCACTCCTTTACTCTTTTGTCTGTTTCGCAGTGTATGCCGCCGTAATCTCATTGATAACTTCCGGGATAGTCGCTCCGGAGATATCCGCCGCAGTGGCATCGCCCTTAATCGCTGCACATAAACCTTTTAATGCTTCTACTGTTGTATCTATTACTTCCATTCTTACACCTCTCGTTCATTATTGTGCCGGCACAATTGTTGCAGAAATTATTTTTTCTTAATGATGTAAACGCCCGATGGATCTAAAATCTTACCATCTACAATAGTGAGACCTTTGTTCACCCATTCGTTCTTTTCCTCGTCAAAATAACGTTTCATGCCAAACGCCATGTTGGTATTGATTGCGTAGTCATTAGGAATCCAGTAAACACCTACCACGTCTCCGCTTGATGCACTATCAAAGTCCGCTACAATATCAGGCTCTACCATCGTTACCTCACGACCGTAGAAACGGCCTGTGACAGCCGATTCCTCGACGTCTAAATTTGCCGCTTCACGGAATACCGGGCGATTGTTTGCGTCTTTCATAGTCAAAAGATTGCTCTCAACTGTTCCGGCAGTAAAAACAAACTCGCCCTGCCCACGTTTTGAAAGTGGGATAATAGCAAATAATTTCTTTCTCCATTTTTCCCAATCGGAGAATTCGGCCGCTGTAAATTCAATCGCATGACCGTCCTGGCTTGTCACGCGAGTATCTTTGAGAATACCAAGCATCTGACCGGTGCCGGACCCATTCATGATACCTTCATCCATCGCCTTAACGTACGCCTCTGTCATAATTCTTACAATCTCATCCTCGAACAGAGAAAGAGTTACAACCTGTGAAAGTAATGTCTGTGACACACGAATCTCGCCCATGTTATAAGAGAACTCAACATACTCATTAACATCTCCGGCTTTCTGTCTGTCGGATGTTCTTGTCTCCGTAATCCACTTGAAATTAGCTTTCAGGTCAGAGATCGGGAATTTTACACCACCCTGAATATTAAGTTTACGTACTTTAGAATACAGCTGTCCGTATACCTTAGATACTTTCTTGATAAACTCATTCATGATGGTAGTCGGGATGATTGTACCTAATTCAGATGTGATGGTTGGACCAGGGTCGCCGCCCGCTCTCTGAATCAATTCTGTTGGAATCGGTGTGCCACGCTGTACATATTCCTTAAAAGCATTACGATACTCGACGCTTGCATAAGGATCATTGTTAACAGGCTGTGCGCTCATATTAGTACGCTGTCCGTATGCGCCTCTAACTGCAGTCATACCAACAGGCTCATTTGTAAGTGGTACAAGTCCTCTCTGCTGCGGGTTAGATGGTTCATCTGGGTCACCACTTGGTGAAGGTTCGCCATCCCCTTTGTCAATCACTTCGATCTCTTCTTCTGTTTCGGAAATCTCTGCATTAATGTCTTCTAACTGCTCGTTAATGCTTCTTACTTCTGCAGCATCCTGTGAAGCTAATGCTCTTTCTTTCAATTTCTGTTTTTTTGTCCGTAAACGCAGTAAGCGCTTCTCTAAAATTGCTTTTCTACCCATCTTAAAAACCTCCTAAGATTTCAGTTTTTGTTTTCAATAGTGCTAATTCATTGTCAGTGTCCACCGACGTACCACGGTGCTGTCTTGCACTATCCAGCGCAGACCGGGCATTGTCCAACGCCCCCTTGCAGCGTGCATTTATCTCAGTGCTTTCGTAAGCCGGAAATGTTACCGCACTTACTTCCACGACTGTACTAATATCTTTGATGTGGCGGGTCGGGTGGTCGGAATCTAAGTTCTCCCACTCCTCGTCCCGGATTCCGAACATGAAACTCATACCAGATATATCGCCACGCTGTACAGCACTATACAAAGCTCTGGCTTCGGAATTATTTTCGACATCCAGTGTTACCCGGATTCCAAGGCCATCATTATCCGTTGTAAGCTGCATTGTGCTGTTTGCTGTATTTCGCCTTGAGCGTGCCAACGGAATTTTACTTGTATCATGATTTACTAAAAATCGAACATCCGTTAAATCCGTATTATTTAAAGCTCCCGGTTCTATAATTTCATCGAACCAGCCTAAATCTGTACGACTATTATAAACAATCGGCCGTCCGGTGATGATATTTCCGGCTTCTGTTTCTTCTGCCCGGACTTCAAAATTGTAGGAACGCCGTTCTAACTCTTTATTCTTCATTTTTATTTTCACCTCCGCCATCATCCGAGGAACCTTTACCAGTCTTGTTATTCATCTGGTATTGATTTGCAATATCAACATCAACCCAATTCAAACTCATATACCGTTTACCTTCTAATTCGGGCAGCGGTCGCAATCCAAAGGCTATTCGCTTTTCATTTTCATAAATTGACCCGGTATTGCTGAGCATATTTACCATTTCCAGCGTCTGATCTACCGTCATAAAAATGAGGTCCTTCGGATATAGCTTTATCTCATTTCCAAAGGCTCGTTCGCGTCTTGTGAACAGTTTCTTTGTAAACGCTTGCGAGATAGAAATGATAAGCGGCTCAAGCGTTTTCTGATAAAACGCTGCATATTGTTCTTTCGTATAATCACCGGTTAAGATACAAAGGGGGATACCCCAGTTTCTCAAAATCTTTTCATCAATGAATTTAAGAGTCGCCTCATCGACTAACTGTGTTGACCTCTCTAACGGCGTGAACTCTGATTTTAAGTCGAGAGGTAAGAAACCACTCTCTGAATTTCTCAGTTTCGTTTCCAGTTCCTTCATAGCCGCCTCAGTCTTACCATCATCGAGCATTGTGTTGTATTTCACAACGCCGTTAATCGCGTAGGATGCTTTCATCGCTTTAGCAACGCCTTCTAAGAGTGTCTGGTTCAGTTGTAATGTCTCGAGTACCGGTTTGTGATCTGGCTGTCCTGATACATCCCCGCCCATATATTCGTTAACGGAATAATTGTATTTAATGTGAATCAAATCACTGTAAGGTATCGTGGTTTCAAAATTATTTTCAAATCGCATCTTCACATACAGCCGGTTGGATTCGTCCTCAATAAACTCTACGAAGGTAGGTTTCAAAGGATAGAGTCCATCGTAGACTCTCACTTGCGTTCCGTCTTTATTCGTATAAATGTAATATGTTGGAAAAATAAACGCGTTGTAGTTTAGAAGTAACAACCACGTAATTTTTTCTAAAAACTCGCTCGTTGTCATCAACGGGTTAGGGTCGTTCAACAACGTCTGTATCGTACCTCGCATCGGTACGGGATCGTTCCCGTTGTAGCGGATATGCGTAGGGTTGAGTTTTTTCATTTCGTCTACAATACATTTGACCGCCTGCTGCACTACATCAGACGCATAAATATTCGTACCAAATTGGGAGAAAATAGGTGTATAACCATTGAGCATCTGCGCCCCCTTACGTTCTTTCGGTGGTTTTCGTTTTAATTTATCAAGCCATCCCACACTATCACCTCTCAATCATGGCTTTAAATTCTGTACGGTAACGTCTGTACATCTCATATAAAATGATTAAGCATACCGCCCCGTCAATTCGTTTCGGTGTTTCTTGTTTGATACACAGGCATTGACCGTGATCGTCTACTTTTATTCCTGCATTTCCTAAGCACCACTTATCAACATGATTTTCATTGTAATTAATTAACTGATGTTTAAAATCTGCTTCGCAGAGCTTCATCGCATTAGATAACGTCTGTGCGTTCTGCAAGATCATAACTAAATCTGAATCGTCCCCGCCAGTACGTTGCCAACCATAAAAGTCCATTCTTGCAATCCAGTCTTTTGCAAATCGCTGGTCATATCCACATTTCCAGAGTCGAATATTGTAATCTGTATAAAGACTATAGAACCAATCGGCTACGACTGCCAGGTCGATGTCATTTCCTTCTGTTACAGTAAGTAGTCCATCTTTTGCCCATTCCTTATACCTTGCTCCAGCATTCCAATCGTCAGAATCTTCCAGCTTGCTTTCAGGAATAAAATAATGCTGGTAGATATATTTGACCGGGTCCCCTGGTCTCATGAGAAGGATTTTTGCCGCCGATAAATCGGTTGTTTCTGATAAATCTACAGCTCCGAGACATTTAGCACCTTCGAATTCTTCCAGGTTATATGCCGCTTCGTAGGAATAATCTTCTAAGTTCAACCATGCTTCTGTGCCGTTTTGTTTGATATTAAAATCCTTTGACAATACGAAAATGCGGTCCGCTTTCGAACTTTTTGCGGTATCTACTTGTTCTTCTAAGTACTCCCATTTCTTAACTATTCCCAGCGTAGGATTCGATTTTTCCCACAGCCGGTTCTTTCGGTTGCCGTCCCAGACTTCCTGTTCAGAATCTTGGGTGTACAACCATGGCAGGAGTCTTTCTGCTGCCACACCGTCATCCTCTTTTACAATGACTCGGCGGGCTTTTTTTAATTCATCGTCGAGATATCCGTCAACAATAAATCCCTCGGTAGTAATATTGATAAACTTCGGATTATCTTTTAATGACTGCGACTGTTCGATTGATTTACCGATGATATTTTCTTTCATCTCATGCGTCTCATCCACGATAGCAAAATCAATATTTCGCCCCTCTTTGTTCTTTGTCCGGTCGGACATTTTAAAAATCTTCGTGTTTGTTGATTTATTCAGGATAAACCGTTGATTTCGTTTTGTGTCAAGGTCTTTCGGGTCGTATAATTGCCGCATCAAGTCAATAGCATCATACACAATACTGCACTGTGCTTCGTCATTTGAGCTACAACAAATATCTGCACCCTCGTTACCTGTGATAAATTCGGCGTTAGCTAGTGCCGAACTCGTTTCGCTCTTAGTGTTCTTACGGGCTATCAAAAGAATCGTCTTTTTGAACCTATCAAATGTGGTTTCTGACATTTTAAAACTGTAAAACGCCTCTATCCACGCTTTCTGCCAGAGCATTAAAACCATTGGCTTGTTGTAGTAAGGGGATTTCGTCAGCCGGATACAATTTTCCATGAAGTTCATGCGTAAATTTGCCGCCTCGGTATCATAAAAATACCTTTCGTTATGGAAATCCTCGGCCAAGTTATCAAGCTCCTGCCATAGCTCTTGGCCTATGACAATCTCACCCGTTTCGGCCTTTGCCCGGTACTCTAATAAAAAACTATTGTCCGGAGTCCAAATCTTTTTGCTTTGAATTAGCATATCTGCACTACAAATCCCCCTTAGAGACAACTATTTTACTCCACCGTCCGTGGTATTTGCCAAAGAGTGGGCGCACCCTAATATAATAATTCTGGTGTACTGTTTTACACGGTGTGTCATGCAAATTACAAACGTATTCCATAGTGGATGATACCCACTTCTCGCTACCAGTTTGTCTATGTACATCCTTGCGAAAATTCTTATCAGGTGAAATTTGATGTTCATATCCCGTTGCACCTTGCACGTGTGTCCATTTATACATATATTTACGTTCGGTTTTTCCAATCGTATTATAGCTAATTGACACTTTCACGGGTTTATGTGTCATTGCACGCACAAAATTTTTATAATTTTCCACGCGGTATGGCCGGGTAGGTGTTTTCTGCTTTGCGGATACGCTAACCGGGCATAATAAACAAATTGATAATATCACCCCTAAAAATAATGTTTTTACTTTCATGATAACCTCTCTTTCATTCTACGTGACTCTTTACCCATTTCCTTAACGGGCTTTCTTCGCCCCCTTCGTCGTGGCCGGTTGCCCGTGTCAAAACTTTAATAATATTCGTGTATTGCTGCAAAAGTTCTTTGTATTGCTTTTGTGCCGGTGTGCTTTTCTGCTGCGTAGGGTTCTTAGGGTTGACCTTGATAAATGGCAATTTCTTCAAATCTTCCAGTCGATTTTCCAGAAAAATAACTTCGTCAATGAGTGGCAACAAAATAATTTTATCTTCGTCTGAATTACAACAATATTCAATTAATTCTATTCGCCTATCTCTCATGACACATTCACTTTCCCATCCCAATCAAGCGCAAACACACTAATGTCATATATCTGCACATTTACGGCCATGCTTTCAACCGGTGCGATACGAAAATCAACCGTGTTTCCTTCGGATAATTCTAAAATTAACGTAGTCATAAAAACACGATAAATGTTACCCGGTGTGCTATAAGTTGCGCAATGTGACGCAAGTCGTGAACCATTTACATACGGCGCAAACTCTACTCTCTTATTTGCGGTACCTGAATTGACACCGACTCGAATTTGAAAAACGTACAAACCAGCCTTATTCACTTTAATCTGATTATTTGAGTTTTTCGTATAGAGCGAATTTAACCAACCATTGCTCACGGTTGTAAATGCTGGAACCTGTGTATATTTACCATTGCTGGTGCCGCACTTAGTACTTGCGTTACCATAACCGTGAACTACATGGCCAGACCTTAAATAACTTACTATTGGACTATCGCCCTTATCACCTTTGTCGCCCTTATCGCCTTTCGCCCCTGCGTGTGCGTCAACATACGCTTTTATTTTAGACCAAAGATATTTCAAACCAGTGCTATCTAAATAACCCACGCTCTCACCTCACTTTATACGCAAAGTTTATCAAGTTCCCCATTTGTGATAGCGGTAACGGTGAAGATTTCGCCCAATGGGTCCCAATCGGTACCATTCCAAGCCACATTCATGCCCGCGCCGCCATACTCACTGGCCGCCTCGATGTTATACACATCCCCGACACGCTGCCCAGTCGTCGGTAACTTGGCTGTGCCTGTCACAGAACCACAATATTTATACATATTAGTGATTTCGGATTTCTTAGCGTATGTACTCTCAAGAGTGGAGTTTGACGGCAGGGCACTTAATTTACTTTTGTCTGCTGCTGTCATTACACCTGCTAGTGAGGTCGTCGCCGCTGGTAGTGTAAGTGTATTTGTACTACCCGAACCGAAAGTGTAAGTTACCGGAACCGTATCGGCGGTAGGATTGTTAGCTAAACTCAGGCTGTGCCACTTTCCGTCTGCTGTAAGTACCATTCCTTGCTGACCTCGTGTCGGTTTAGGTACTAACCCATGTGCACCATCAGCTGTGCTTGATGCACCGGTAAAGTCGCTGTAAGTAGTATTATTATCAGCACCCCAAACCGCGGTACCGTCTGCGGACCATCTTAAAATTTGACCGGACGAACCTCCAGCCGGAATGTGTTTATAACCCGAACCGGTTGGGTGAGTGTACTTAGTGTCGGTATTTGGTGGAACCTGCCATGTACCATCAGAACGCAAATATCTGTTCGCTTCTCCCGCGGCTGGTGCAGGTGCTAAACCGTGAGTACCTGCTGTGTCTGTGGTCGCGCCTTTCATGTCGTCATAGGTGCTATTTGTAGGTGTTCCCCATGTTCCATCTGCTTTTAAGTATTTACCTTCGTTACCCTTAGTCGGTGCCGGTACTAAACCATTCCCGCCGTCTGCGGATGCCGTTGCACCCTTAAAATCGTTGTAAGTTGTGTTTGTGTCCTGTGTCTGAATTGTACCTGTCGTTCCGTCACCTTTCGTAAACGTAATCGTTCGTCCACTTACCGACAAATTAGTGATACCTTTGTTAAAAAGGGTTTTAATCTTTCCCCACAGATAAGTAACGCCGTTATTATCTAAATAACTCATATTTTTCACCTCATTTATTTACATATTTCATCAAGTTCTAAATTTGTAATAGACTCAATCGCCTCTTGTTCAGTCCACATTGTACCGTCTGATTTTATACCGACATTTGCACCACCCTTAACAACTCCTAGTGAAATATCAGTGGCAATAGGTACGCCGGTTTTATTTTCGTTAACTACCTGAATCAATTCATAACTGAAATTGCTTTTTTGCGATAGAAACAAGTTTCCGTCAACTTTTGCAATCTTGGTTATCTGAAAATAGTCCCCGGTGTGGGTATTGTCCACAACCCGAAATTGCAGGTTCCCGGTTCCCACATAGTAGGCGGTGCCAATCTCGTATGTGAAGGGACTCCCTGTTATCTGTATCTGTTCGCTTTCAATTTCAAGCTTCGGATTTAGTGAAGTGTCGGCGCGTATCTCAATAAAAACACGATTATCTCCATTATCGACGGTACTTACTAAATCACATATACAATTTTTTGTTGCGTCAATAACAATCGTATTTTTCATGAGACTTTAACACCTTCTTTCACTATAATTTTTCAAGAATAACTCTTATGTCTAGCGTAGTCGCAGTCAGTGATGTGTCGCCGACAATTTTTGCTCTTAGGTAAACCGCATTGGGCCCTACCTGAATACTTAGTAAAACGCCTTTGTCTTCCAGTTCACTCGACGGTCCCCAATACCAGCGGTCATCCTCTGATGAGCTTTTATACATGACAGATTTTACGTAATAACCGGTGTCAGATTTTGGGATTGCATCACCCTTTGTAATCAGTTCTTTTGTGATTCTCACTCCCGAAAATAAAACATCCACAGTGTCAGATTTTGGGATAACTTCTCTACGGCATTTATTTGTTCCACAAATGCCATATACTTTTTCACTCATTCAATTACCTCCTTCCTTATTTTCAAATTTTCTAATTTTTCAAATCGGAAAATCTCATTTTTACCTTTTTCGTGAAAGATACCACCTTCCCGAC
>OGYN01000352.1_pt1 | contig 43554 bp, 40 predicted proteins | sample 1576551 | NCBI WGS metagenome assembly OGYN01 (sample SAMEA3541589, study PRJEB24748) | human gut metagenome | biome: human gut; feature: human-associated habitat; material: faeces | place: China | collected 2012 | reverse complement strand
TTTCCCTTTGAGTCATTATTTTTTTACTTGTTGCACTTATATTGTAAATTCAAGATAGAAAAAGAGCATTGAAATTTGCGGTTTCAATGCTCTTATCGTGTTTGCTATTAAATTTTATCTGCACATCTGCATCGGCTCACGAAGCCGCTTTGCCATTTCAATGCCCTCGGCTACTGTTGTGATTTCGCCGTTTTCTATCATTTCGAGCAGCTCCGCACGGTGTTTTGCATTTAAGCAATACACGCTCCGGCACAGCCTTTGAACAGTTCCGAGAGTATCACGCTCGGTGTTGATAAGCGTTTTCACGATTTCGCCGACTTCATCATTTGCGTTAAGCTGAATTTGAAGTGTGCGGCGATTATCGAGGTATATCATACTCGGCACTATCAGTATGCCATTATTCTGCAAGCTGTTACGGAGTTCGTTTTCTCTGCAAGTCATATCTACCAGTAAGTTGTTTGTTATAAAGTTTATTTTTGCTGTCATCATAAAAATCACGCTCCTTATGCTTTAATTATATAGTATTTTTTGTTATATTTCAAAAAATTATCGCTCCGGCTCTTTATCGGTTTTTGATTTTTCGGTAGCAGCATATTTTTTGAGTGCGTTCATTGTTTTAAGAGAACAACCCTCAAAATCTGCTTTGCTTTCAATAAAGTCCTTTGCCGCTTCCATAAAAGTTTCGGTGCCGACATCATATAACGAAGCTCCTTTTGACAGTTCCCCAATATGAGAGAAAAAGTCCTGCGGTTTCTTATACATTTTTGCCGCATCACAAATATCCTCGTTATATATGGTTAGTTCAACAAGCTGTCCTCCGGCATTTGCATCGGGGTTATAATATATTTCCGTAACTCCGTTTGTAGTCTTATAGAATTTGTCCTTGTTGATTGCGTCATAATTTTGCTTGACAAAATTCAAGTCAATCATTGTCTGTTTGTCGTATTCCGGCATACCTTTTGGGCGGTATGTACTTCCGCCACGCTCCATAAGTTCGGCAAATTCGCAAATATGAAAAACATCGTAACCGATTTTGGTATGATAATCGTCAATATATGTGCATTTTCTGTCTGACATAGAGCCGTCCGAAAATTTAACAGTAATGCTTTCGCCGTCTTTTATTCGGAAAAGCTCATTGTAATGACTGTCTATGAAGCGGATTTCTTTCTGTTCCATCAGCGTTCAACCTCCTTGTGCGATTTTTTCTTAACCTTTTCGACTTCAAGCCTTTTATTAAGCCATTCGGGGTAATGCTCCGGCTTCAATATTCCGAGAACATCATATCTTTCGTATCTTGCGTGTCTGTCCGTGTAAAAATATTCGCAAAAAACAGCACTGCCTCTTGCGTTTGCCAATGCTCCGTTTCCGCCCGTACACCTCACAATTTGGTAAGCCTGTGTTCTATATTCGGGGTATAACTCATCAGCATTTATAACGATAATTTCTCCGTTCAAATTTTTGCCGCTGATACTGTCGCACATATCGGCTGTAATCATTTTATCAGAAAAGGTTTTTTCAATCTCTTGTATTTGAGCCAGTCCGTTATTTATTCTTTCCGCAAAAATTGAGAGTATTTCCGTATAACTGTCGCTGACAAGAGCATTATCGTATTTTTCAAAGATTCCGTTGTTTTCATAGTCGGCAACCATATAATACATATTATCTTTTGCGTTCATATCAATACCAATAACAATTTCAGATGTTCCGATATGTATTGCCTGTGTAATTTTATAGCTTTCGGCGTATCTTTCTTTCTGTTCCATTTTATCCGTATCCTTTCATATCGTTTTTGTGCCGTTTTGCGTAAATGTCCGCATAATCACAGGGCGGATATTTTTTAAGGTCATCACGGTACTTTTTATGCGTTTTATAAAATTTACATTGTTTGCTTTTACACACAACCTCAGTTAGAACCGTGCAATAGTGGTCATTGCGGTATGCAAAGCAATCTTCATTCGTCATTTGGTGTATCACCGTCCATATCTTTAAGGCGTATCGTACTGACAATTCTGTATCCGTGCCTATTTGCAAGAGCCTTTAACTCGGCTATGAGGTTTCGCCGTTCCTCACGCCGCACGGCTTTCATTGCTTCATAAGCGGTAATATCGCTACAACCGCTGCTGTTAAGTCTGTCGTTTGTCTGCCCACACAATCATTTCACCTCACCGTTCATTAGTTTTAGGTTTTTTCATAACCTCAATAGCCTTGATTTCATCAAGCGCCCGTCTGCAAAAATCTTTTTGTGCCGTAAGCAGATTTGTAAAATAATGTCCCCAAAAATAATCGTCTTTGCCTTTGCATTGCCAATTTACAAAGCTATTCGGATTCTTTTCGTGAACTCCAAGCACAAATTCAGCACTGCCGACCGTTATTTGATTTACAATAAAAAAGCCTTGATTTTTTCGCCATTCCATAATCAATCACTCCGTTTCTTTTTTGTCGGCTTGCCCGGCAGAGATAAAACAACACATAAATACAATGCCAAGAAAGCCGCCGACTGCAACACCGGATAGGAATATAAGTATAAGTTTCAACATATTTATCGCTCCATTTCATTTTCCCGTTGCCTGCGCCATTTATCAAGCAGTTTCAAGATAATTTCCTCCATTTTTGCTTTTGAATAGCTTTTCGGGAAGTATTTTTTTAGTTTGTCCTCGCCAAGCGTAATTTTAACCGTTTCGGGTTTCTGCTCCATCATAATACTGTCAATTACAGCATTGCTTAAATTTCCGTCTTGATGAAATTTTCGCATTTTTCGTGCCTGTGCGATAGAGGGAGAGGTTTCCTCTTTTTCAATAGACTGCATAACTGCCGCTTGCTCCTTTGAGCCGAGATAAGATATTTCAACGGCGGCATTCATTGCAATTTGGTTGTTATCCACCATATCCAAAATGGGGTCTATGAGATTTGTTAAGCGTATATATCGTTGAATTTGTACCGAGCTTTCACCTGTTTGCTCTGATAATTCTTGTCTTGAATTATACGGAGATTTATTTTGTCCAATTTGGACAAAATTTTCTTTCTCTGGTCTGCCTGCATTTCTTTTCATAGCTTCCAGCTTCATTTGATAGGCAAATGCTTTCTCGCTCGGCAAGATGTGTTCCCGTTGTAGATTACTGTCTACAAGCAGAATTGTAGCAGTATCATCATCAAGATTTTTTACTACAACGGGAATATCGGTTATTCCGGCAAGCTCACACGCTTTCACTCTGCGATGTCCCGAAAGTATTTCATAGCCGCCGTCCTTGTGCGGTCTTGCAATTACGGGTGTGAGTACGCCGCATTGCTTGATACTTTCCACAAGTGCGTCCATATCTTCGTCAAGCTTCACCTTGAACGGCTGCTCCGTAAACGGTTTTAATTCGGATATGGGAACAGGCTTTATTTCTTCAGTGTTCCGCTGTTCCTCGCTCTGAAAAATACTATCGTATGATTTCAGACTTATGTTTAGTCCGTTGCTCATTGGCCATAACCTCCTTCGTTAGATTTCTGTACGCATCGGCAACTTTACCGTTTTTGTCGTAACTGTAAATGCTTTTGCCGACCGCAGAGGTTTCCGCCGCTTTTACAGAAAGCGGTATTTCTGTCTTGAAAACCTTTATATTGCTGCCGTATGTCTTTCGTATAAGCTGTGATATATCCTTTGCAAGATTTGTGCGACCGTCAACCATAGTCAGAAGTATACCGTTGATTTTAAGTGTCGGGTTAAGCTGCCGTTTAACCTTTGCAACCGTACCGAGCAGCTGTTCAAGCCCTTTTGCCGGCAGAAAATGCGACTGTACGGGAATGATTACCTCATTTGCCGCCGTGAGTGCGTTTATTGTCAGCATACCGAGCGACGGAGTGCAGTCTATCAGCACATAATCGTAATTGTCCTTTATCTGTGAAAGATAATTTTTCAGCACACGCTCACGGCTCATAGTGTTCACCAAAAATGTTTCCATTCCCGAAAGCTCAATGTTTGCCGGAATAAAGTCCACGCCTTCTTTGTGGTGCAGTATGCCTTCATTTTCCAAAACAGGCTGTTCTCTAATGACCTTTTCCATAAGGCTTGAAATTGTAACCGACAACTCATCGGGGTTTGGATAACCCCAGCACTGCGTCAAGCTGCCCTGTGCGTCATAGTCGATTAAAAGAACTTTTTTGCCCTCGTTTGCAAGACCTATTCCTAAATTTACGGCAGTTGTTGTTTTGCCCGTTCCGCCTTTCTGATTTGATATTGCGATTATTTTACCCATATTTCAATCATTCCTTTCTTATTAAAGCTGAAAGAAAATTGTTCACAGTGCCGCTTTGCAGTGAGTGGTGCTGTACTCAATGTACTGCCCCGAACAAAAAGCGGTGCTGTGGGCGGTTTTATTCAGCTTTATCCATTCCTTTCATTTTCTAATCTTGATATAAGCATTTCTCCGTCAAGCCGTGTCAAGGCACGGAACCATTCGGAACGGAAAAAACGCTTGATTTCTGCTCTGCATTGCGGCGAATATGTATGCCTGTAATCTTTTACCGCTTGCAGAATTATGGCATTTGCCAGCAGTTCGATATTTTCCACACATACCGCCTCCGGTTCCTATACATTTGCCATATCGTATTTTACTTTTGCCGCAAACCAATTATCTGCCGTTTCAAACGACCGATAAATCGTTGTAATTAAAAATGCCCGGATATTCCGGACATCTGATGTGTTGCTCCGCAGGGCGAAGTCTATATATTCAATATGCGACGAGTCAATTTTCAAAAATCTGCTCTTTACAACCTCGTGAGGATATTCCTGTTTGTTTATGCGGATTGTCGGCTCGTCGCTGCATACCACATCGACCATAATTGCCACAATTTCATCAAGCCACGCCTTACTGTATCTTTCCGAGATAATGTCATAGTCAATGTTTTTCTTGATTAGCTTTTCATACTTTCGCCGATTTTCTATCCATCGTATCGTATCAATGCCTTTTGGCGCAGGCAAGGGAGGAGAGTTATTCTCATTTCCACGATTGATAGGATAGGATATGATTTCAGTATCGCTCGATTCAGTATTATTCTTTTCAGTATCATTAAAATCAGTATAGTTATTATTAGTATTATTTGAGTATGATTTCGGAACTTCTTGAATTTCGATTTTCATATCTCTTGAAGTATGATTTTCATACTTCTGCAAGTTTGAATTTAATACTTCTTGATTTTCGATATTCATACTTTCGGTATTTTGATTTTCATACCGCTTTTCTTTCGGATTATGTATAAAGTTTTTCACATAAATTATGTTTGGTCTGCCAAGCCCCTGTCGTTTGCGTTCAATAAGTCCGATACCGTTTTCAAGCTCGTCCAAAAGCTTTAATGCTTTTTGCTTTGCACAACCGAAATCACATAAAATATCATCAATGGTGTAGATGATATATACACGATTTTCCTCGTCAAACCAACAGTTTTTAACCGATAAACTCATCCGGTCGAGCATAAAACTGTATAAGACCTTTGCTTCAACAGATATTCCGGCAAGCGTTTCATCTGTAAACAAGACTTTGGGAATACGGTAAAATGAAAACTGCTCCGCTTGACTTCCGTAAAAATATTCAAATTGTATCGACATTGTTGTGCCTCCTTTCCGTGTGTGATTGCATAAAAAAAGAACGCCTTATGGTTTGTTATAAAGCATTCTCAGTTGATATTTTATTAAATTTTGACCTCCTTTTGCAGGGTATAACTTTTGTCTTTAACTTTACATTACCGTTATTAAAGACGAAAATCTTGTAAATTTCGGGTTGGAAAAAGAACTGAAATATATCAAGATAAATCGCAAAACCCTTGATTTTATGCGGCTTTCACCGTTTGTCTTTATTATACCATAGGGGCACAGCCACGCCTCATTGTTAGCTAATAACGGTATTAATATTCAAGAAATCGCAAGACGTTTGGGGCATACCAACATAGAAATCACTTGGAATATATACTCTCATCTGTACCCTCAACAAGAAGAAAAAGCGGTTGAAATTTTAAATAAAATCGTGTAAATTCAAAAAATTCGTGTAAAAACCGTGTATATACTAAAACAAACCGCATAGCTATGCGGTTTGTTTGCATTTTGGTGCGGATAACAGGACTTGAACCTGCATGGGTTGCCCCACATGAACCTGAATCATGCGCGTCTGCCAATTCCGCCATATCCGCCCGACTTAACTATTATATCAAATGTACATTCAAAATTCAATAGTCAAATCCAAAATCTACTTATATTCTTTCAAAAATTTTATATCTTCCTTAGTAAGTTCGGCTTTTTCAAGCATATCGGGACGTTTTTTGAGTGTATTAATGAGTGACTGTTCCCTTTTCCACTGTTCGATTTTCGCGTGATGACCGGAAATAAGTACATCGGGAATCGGTTTATCGTGCCAAACTGCCGGACGGGTATACTGCGGATACTCCAAAAGTCCGTTAAAATGTGACTCATTTTCATACGAAGTTTCAGCAGCCAAAACTCCCGGAACCAGTCTTGAAACAGTATCAATAACAGTCATTGCAGGAATTTCGCCGCCTGTCATAACAAAATCACCGACTGACAGTTCCATATCCACAATTTCATCTATAACTCTTTGGTCAATACCCTCATAATGACCACAAAGCAAAACGATATGCTCATAATTTGCAAGGTCGATCGCGATACCTTGATTAAACACCTTTCCCTGCGGCGACATATATATCGTAAACGGTTTATAATCAAGTTCCTCCGCAACCGACATATACGCATCATAAACAGGTTGTGCATTCATAAGCATACCACCGCCGCCGCTATACGGATAATCATCAACCTTTCTATGCTTATTGGTTGAAAAATCACGAATATCAATAAAATTCATTTCCAAAATATTATTTTCCCTCGCACGACCGATTATACTGTCACCCAAAACCGCCTCAAACATTTGCGGAAACAATGTAAGCACATCAAATCTCATATGATTTTTCACGCCAAGTCCTCCAAGCCGTCCATCATTCTGACGGTTATTTTACCGCCGTCAACGTCGATATTAAGAACAACGTCATCTATAACAGGCAATAAAAGATTTTTCTTTCCCTCACGCTTTACTTCGTAAATGTCGTTACTGCCTGTGTTGAAAACATCGCTTACAGTACCGATTTTTTCGCCGTCCTCCGTAACAATATCAAGACCGATAAGGTCGGCAATATAATACACGCCCTCAGGAAGCTTGCCCAAAATCTCGCGTTCGGCATAAATCACTTGATTTTTATACTTTTCAGCCATATTTATATCAGTAATCTGAGAAAATCTCACGATAAGATTATTCTTCTGATACTTTATACCCTTTACGTCAAGTCTTTCATATTCAGACTTTTTCTTTACATAAACAAAATCTATATCTTCAAACACTTCGGGATAATCGGTCCAAGGAACAACCTTAACTTCACCTCTTAAACCGTGTGTATTAACTATTTTTCCTACCTCAAGCAAGTCCATAACTAAATCCTTTCTTCAACATCGGAAATTAAAATACAAAAAGGGCTCACAAATGCAAGCCCCTACTATCCTATTGTAAGATTTCAACCGCAACTTTTTTATTTTCACGACTTGCGGCAGCTTTGACAACAGTTCTGATTGCCTTAGCAATTCTACCCTGTTTACCAATCACCTTACCCATATCGCTTTCAGCAACTCTAAGTTCCAAAGTTACTGTCTGGTCCTCGTTGTTAATTTCCTTAACATCAACCTGTTCGGGATAGTCAACAAGTGATTTGGCTATTATCTCCAATACTTCTTTCATTAGCCTATCCTCCATAATTAGATAATGTTAGACTTCTTTAGAAGAGCCTTAACAGTATCAGTTGGCTGAGCACCGTTTGAGATCCACTTCTTAACTGCCTCTGCATCAATATTTACTGTTGCAGGGTCTGTTAGAGGATTGTATGTGCCAACTTCTTCAATAAATCTACCGTTTCTTGGATATCTTGAATCTGCAACTACTACTCTATAAAAAGGAGCCTTCTTTGCACCCATTCTTCTCAATCTGATTTTTACTGCCATTGTTCTTTCACCTCCCATAAATTATAAGCATAAATATATCATAAAGTATTTATCATACCTTACTTACGTTTTCTGAGACGCTTAAGCATTTTTGCCTGACGTCCGCCTGACAGCTGTTTCATCATCTTTTGCATTTGTTCAAACTGTTTCAAAAGCTGATTTACGTCCTGTACTCTTGTTCCGCTACCTTTCGATATACGGACTTTTCTGCTTGCGCCGATTATACTCGGCTTTCTGCGTTCTTCCTGTGTCATTGACTGAATTATCGCCTCAATATGAAGCATTTTCTTTTCATTTTCTTCAGTGTCAACACTTTCAAGCATTTTCTTATCTATTCCCGGCAACATACCGAGTATTTGTGAGAATGATCCCATTTTTCTGATTTGCTTGAACTGTTCAAGGAAATCATCAAGGTCAAACTGTTGTTTACGGATTTTTTCTTCAAGCTCCTGTGCTTTCTTTTCGTCTATTGTTTCCTGTGCCTTATCGATAAGAGTAAGCACATCACCCATACCCAAAATTCTTGACGCCATTCTGTCCGGATGGAACTGTTCAAGGTCGCTCAATTTTTCACCGACCGACGCATATTTTATCGGCTTACCCGTAACTTGTTTTACGGAAAGTGCCGCACCGCCTCTTGTATCACCGTCAAGCTTTGAAAGTATAACACCTGTTATATCAAGCTGATCGTTAAATGATTTTGCGACGTTTACTGCGTCCTGACCTGTCATTGCGTCTACAACAAGAAGTATTTCCGTCGGATTTACTTCCGCTTTGATGTTCGCAAGCTCGTCCATAAGCTGCTCATCTATATGAAGTCGACCTGCCGTATCAAGGATAACAGGGTCGTTTCCATGCTTTATTGCGTGTGCTACCGCCTCTTTTGCGATAGTAACGGGATTTACGTCTGCACCCATTGAAAATACGGGTACTTGAATTTGTTTACCCAAAACTTCAAGCTGTTTTATAGCCGCCGGGCGGTACACGTCACAAGCAACCATAAGCGGACGCTTATTCATTTTCTTTGTAAGGTTTAATGCGAGCTTACCTGTTGCAGTTGTCTTACCTGCACCTTGCAGACCGCACATCATAATGACTGTTGGCGGTTTTTGCGAAAATTCAAGTCTTGAAACTTCGCCGCCTATCATTTGGGTAAGTTCTTCATTAACTATTTTAACAAGCTGTTGTGCCGGAGTAAGCGACTCCATAATCTCCTGACCAAGTGCCTTTTCGGAAACTATGTTAACAAATTCCTTAACAACCTTGAAGTTTACATCTGCCTCCAAAAGAGCCAGCTTAATCTCACGCATTGCGTCTTTTATATCTTTTTCGTTAAGCTTTCCTTTACCGCGAAGTTTTTTGAAAACTCCCTGCAGCTTATCACCAAGGCTTTCAAATGCCATAAGCTGTGACTCCTTTCCGCAAATAATCTATATCTATATTTCTTTTGATATTTCGTCAATCAATCCGTAAAACTCGTCTTTACCGTCAAAATCAGTATTTTCAAGCAACGCATTTAATTTTTCAAGCTTTGAACTTATATTATGAAATCGTTCGACTATTCCAAGTTTTTCTTCATAATTCGTCAAATGCTTTTCGCCTTGCTTAATCGACTCTCTGACGCCCTGTCTGCTTATGTCGATTACATCGGCAATCTCCGACAGCGACAAGTCCTCGTTATAATACATATCTATGGCATTACGTTGCTTTTCCGTAAGCAACTGACCGTATACGTCAAGCAAAATGGTAACATTCAAGTCCTTTGCCATTTGCATCACCTGTAAAGTTATTTTTATTTACAGGTGATATTTTACACGATTTCGGACAGTTTGTCAATATATTTTTTATCAAATTTCTTCTTTCAAATCGTCAATGTTTTGTACAATTTCACAAAACTCATCATAATTAAGCAGTCTGTTGAGCAAATCAAGGAGCATATTCGCGGAAATTTTCATAGGTATTCCGAGAGAATGTGCAAGTGCGTTACGCTTTTCACCGCTGCCTTCTCCCCCCGAAAGACCTGCTTTATACAAATCGGCTTTTGTGATTTTGCGTCCCTCTTTTCCCGCCGTCGCACTTCCGTCAATCGTGCAACCCGCTTTTTTGAGGGAATCAAGGATTATATCGTCCTTAATCCCCTCAACACCCAAAAGTCCCTCTTTTCCCGGTTCTCTCTTGCGTTTTTCCTTGCCGTAAACATCGGGTACATAAGCGTGTTTTACCTTTTCTTTCGGCAAAGACTGTTTTATGTAGTTTCTTATTTTAAAGCCGGCACTGTCGGAATCGGTCAAAATAACAATTCCCGTTTCGTCCGCCATCTTTTTTATGCTTTCCAATATTCTGTCATCAGAAAATACGCAAAATCCGTTTGTCACTATTATCACAGCATCTATAAAACGTGACAGCTTTATTTTGTCGTATATTCCCTCGACAACAATCGTTTCTTTTATTTTGTACATAATAAATAATATCCCTTTGTAAATTATATTTCGATATTTATTTTATGCACTTTGTTTTGCTCTGTCAATACTTTCTATTATATAATTTTCCACGATGTCACGAAGTCCCTGTGGTTCGATACGTTTCTTTATAATAACATCAGAAAATTCCGTTGCATCTTTGTATCGGTAAAAAATATTATTTATCTGCTTGCTTTCCACTATTTTACCTCCGCCTGCATATACGGTTGTCTTTTCTATCTTAATTCCGTAGCACTTTAAATCACAATAATCTGCCGATATGCTCTCGGGTATAATATAATAATCCAAACAAATGTAAACCTCACTTTCCTTTTTTAAACTTTTGTACAAAATCTCATTATCCATATTAATTCCTCCGTCTTTTTGATATTTATGCCTTCTAACCGAGCCACCTAACCATTATATGCATAAAAATTTTTGAATATTCTAAAAAAAATTAAAAATAGGTATTGCAGTTTTTGAAAAAATGTATTATAATATTATAGCTAACTGAAGATTTGATTGGCGATGACGGCCGAGCCCGTGCGATTGAAACCCGTGAACCTTGTCAGATGGGGAACCAAGCAGCAATAAGCGGTGCTTTCAATGTGTTACGGTAAACTCGGTCGGAGCCTATTTTGATTATTACAACGCCTATATGGCGTTTTTTCGTATAAAGAAAGGTATTGGAGGTTATATGGCACATCAAGCTATTTACAGAAAATGGCGTCCTATGGTGTTTGAGGACATTGTCGGTCAAGGCCATATTACACAAACTTTAAAAAATCAGATTTTAAACGACAAAATCGGTCATGCTTACCTATTCTGCGGAACGCGCGGAACAGGTAAAACAACTTGTGCAAAGGTTTTGTCGCGTGCAGTAAACTGCCTTAATCCGCATGACGGAAGTCCTTGCAACGAATGTGAAGTATGCAAAGGTATTTTGGACGGCAGTATTTTGGACGTTAAAGAAATTGACGCGGCGTCAAACAACGGTGTCGACAATATTCGCGAAATTCGTGACGATGTGCGTTATGTTTCCACAAACGCAAAATACACGGTTTACATCATAGACGAGGTGCATATGCTTTCAACCGGTGCGTTTAATGCCCTTTTGAAAACACTTGAAGAACCTCCTGAGCACGTTATATTTATTCTTGCAACGACTGAGGCTCACAAAGTACCTCAAACGATTTTATCAAGATGCCAAAGATTTGATTTTAAACGCATAAAGCCGTCGGATATTATACTTCGTATGAAAGAAATCGCACATGGTGACAAGCTTAACATATCGGAGGACGCATACGAACTTTTGGGACGTCTTGCGGACGGTTCAATGCGTGACGGACTGAGCATACTTGAAAGAGTTGTTTCCGCCTGCGGCAATTCGATTACCGCCGAAAATATAACGGCAACTCTCGGCATTTCAACTGCCGAATCAATATTTCAGATTACAGACGCCATTGAAAAAGGCGATGTAAATAAAATAATTTCCGTAATTGACAGTGTTATGTCAGACGGTAAAGATTTAAGAGTGTTTATCGACTCACTTATAAAGAATTTTCGCGATATGCTTATTTGTAAAATTACAGAAGATTCTTCCGCAATGCTTGACTACAATGCAGAAGATATGGTAAAATTAAAAGCGTTATCAGACAAAATGTCTTTTGAGAAGATTTCTCACGCAACATCGGTACTGTCCGACGCACAAGCCGATACTAAATGGATGAAGTCGCCTCGTATAGTATATGAGTTGGCACTTATCAAACTTGCCAGACCCGAATATGACGATTCACCGTCAGCGGTTATGGACAGGCTTGCGTCATTGGAAAGCAAAGTTAAAAACGGTGCCGTTACCGATACTTCTTCCCTATCCGAAAGAATTTCAAATCTTGAGGAAAAGGTAAAAAACGGTATAACGGTGCAGCCGACCGAAACGGTTAAAAAAAAAGAAGTAACCGAGAAGAAGAAAACTTCGGTCAGATTATATAACCCAATTCCGAAAGAAGAACTCACCTCCGACAATCCTATTGTCAAGGTTGCAAAGAATTGGGACAACATATCGCGAACGATGTGCAACTCGGCAGGTTACTTAAAAGCCGCTTTGATGAACAGAAATATAACCATTGATTCAGACGGTATTATACTTTTGTTCAACCCCAAAGAGAAAGGTGCTTACAATATCGCGGCAGCGTACAAGGATAAAATGCAGGTTATTTTTAAACGTGCGTCTGGTACAGACTTTGCGGTAAAGGTTGCATACGAAAACGACATACAAGAAGAACTCGTTGATTTTTGGAACTTGCCCGGCGGCAACGGTGAAGTAAATGAACCGATAGAAGTATCCGACGATCCCCTTGACAATCTTGTAGCGAATTTCGGTGAAATCGTCGAAAATGTAGACGAAAGCGAATTTACGGAATATGATTCCTCTAAGGATAACTTCTCACAGTCATCTCTTGACGATAACAATAGCGAAGATGATGACAATGCTCCCGAAGAATTTTTGGAAGGCAAAGAATTATCCCCTGAGGATGATAATAATTAATTTTAAAAACTAAGAAAGAGGTAAATTACAATGGGAAAATACAAAGGTTTTGCAGGTTCGGGAATGAACGCTAATAAGAATATGAGCAACGTTATCAAGCAAGCTCAAAAAATGCAGGCTGAAATGGAAAAGGTTCAGGAAGAACTTGAAGATAAGGTTGTTGAAGGTACAGCAGGCGGCGGTGCAGTTACAGCTACCGCTAACGGCAAGAAAGAAATTCTTTCACTTAAAATCAGTCCCGACGCTGTTGACCCTGAAGATATTGAAACACTTGAGGACCTTGTTATGGTTGCAGTCAACGATGCAGTCAAAAAGGCTGACGATATGATGGCTGAAGGTATGAGTGCCGTTACAGGCGGAATTAATATTCCGGGCTTATTCTAATATGCACGCAACAGTCATTGAAAATTTAATCGAAAAATTTGAACAACTTCCCGGTATCGGCAGAAAAAGTGCAGAGAGAATTGCTTTTCACATTCTTGAACATATGTCAAAAGAGGACGCAGTTTCAATGTCTAACATAATCACAGAGGCGAAAGAAAAAATTACGCTTTGCCCTGTATGTCAAAATCTGACCGATACATCACCGTGTAAAATATGTTCATCATCGAAACGCGATAATTCCGTTATATGTGTTGTCGAAAGTCCCGAAGATGTTTCGGCAATCGAGGCGACAAACGAATTTAACGGTCTTTACCATGTACTTCACGGGTCATTGTCCCCTATGGACGGTATAACCCCCGATGACATAAAAATCAACGAGCTTTTACTCCGTCTCAGCGACAGTACGGTTAAGGAAGTCATTATGGCTACCAACCCAACCGTAAACGGCACAGCAACAGCAGTCTATATCTCTAAACTTCTTGCTCCGTTTGACGTAAAAGTTACCCGTATCGCACACGGTATTCCGATAGGAAGCGACCTCGAATATGCCGATAAGATTACTCTTATAAAGGCACTTGAGGGCAGACAAACTATGTAAATAAAAATCCGATGAATTAAATTCATCGGATTTTTTGTATATTACGAAAGTTTCAAGCTATTCAATGCCTTATCCAAAGCATTTTCGTAAACTGTATTCTTTTCACTTTCATTGCACGCTTTTATTACCGTAATCAGATTTTCACTGTCATATGGGATAAAATACATTGTATAATACACATTATTAACACCATTAATCGTTAAAACAAGATCAGCTTTATATCCCTTTTTGCCCATCAATGTTACTTCTTCAATTTCATTCGGCATTGAAATATTCAAATATGAACTTGAACTGTTAAGCATTCCTGCAATATTTTTATACATATATTCTTCCAAAGTATATGTGCTTTTATTTAATTTATCGTCGTAATATGACAACGACGTCTTTTCTGCACGCAATGAACTGCCGTCAGCCGCACTTAACATAAGAGAAAAGTTAGGGAAAATCGCCGACAGTAATCCCGTTGCATCCATTCCATTCTTAGAACGATCCTTTGCCAACAGTAATCCCGTATCTGTTTCGCTTACATTCCACAAGCAAGGATAATTGATACTGAAAATATCGCCTTTAAATTCATTTAGTACGTTCAACGCGTCAATATCACTATCGCTTTCAAGTGCGTCGCCCAATTCATTTATATTTATTTCTCCAGGCACAAACGACTTTATAACCGCGTCAGCACTTTCCTTAAATCCCTCCGCCTCTTCTTCTCTCTTATCATATCCGAGATTAATTTTATATCTAAAATCACCGTAATTCATATAATACGTTTTTTCGACATACTCATTTTCGTTCTCCGAATAATTCTCCTCAAAATAATATGCTTTAATCTGTCCGATTTGAGTTTCTTTTATTTCGGATATTTTATATTTTTCAGAATTAACGGTCTTTTCGTAATCATCACGGTTCTTTTTTGCCCAATCTGCGGCAGACTGCCTATTCGGATTAGAATATGTAGAAATCATAATCAGAGGATCTCTTACACTTGAATACGAACTGTAATAATACATATCGTCATAATCGTAACCATAGCCGTAATTAAAATTATCGTCCGTTTCAATGCTTGTCGGTTTTATGACTGTCACTTTATTGTAAAAACCGTAGTATTCGTTTACAGACCAATCCTCATTTAATTTGATACTCCATCTGTAATTTCCGTCTACATATTCCGATTTTTCCTCTCCCGCAAGCTGTTTTTCAAGACCTATTTCGGCTACATCAACTGTATTTTCTTCGTCGCCGCCTTTATAATCAAATTCAAGCGAATTCAAAAACGCGGTAACATCAGTATTTTCTTTGGCAGTTTCAAAGTTTTCAAAACTTCGCTGTATTGTTATAAAATAAAAATACTCGTCTGTTTTATAAGCATATGCCTCTGTCACAGTATCAAGTCTTCTGTACTTTGTATACACATACTCAACGCCGTTATGCTCGCCCTTTCCTTTATCATACATTACATTTCGGTTGTGACTTGATAAATATGATTTTTGCATTGAAAGATAATATTGTTCTAAAGAACTGGTTCCGTCGTTTTTCTGACTTCTTAATGTGAATGATATATCATTCATTGAAAATCTGTAACTACTGCCGTAACTGCTCTCGGACATATCAAAATTATCTGTCTTTGTAAAGCGCCAATGTTCCTTTGAATTACCGATTTTTTCTTTCTCGGTATACTTAAACAACAGCTTGTAATTCACTCCCGAATCCAAACCGCCTGCCGAAACAATTACAATTTCTCCGCTTTCGCTGTTGTATGTTACGTCTGCACCAAGCGCCTCCGAAATAAATCTCAACGGTGCCATTACAGTTCCGTTATCACTGATTGTAACAGCTGAACTCATAGTCAACGTTTGTCCTGCAACGTCAACTTCCGTTGAATTTAATGTGTACTTAATTTCAACATCATCATAAGTCACCGAATAAACTCCGTCTTTTTCGGTTATTTCGCCGCCGAGTGCATTTACCAGCGCATACATATCAACCATTGTATCACCGTTTTGATTGACATACGGTGCGGCTGAAACAGCCATTCCCTCATCGTTTAGCGTAACACTGCCACTACTTACGTTCACCTTAACAGTATTCACTATAAGGCTGTCACTATATGCCATAGCGCTGACTGACGACAATATCATCGCCACACATATCATCAAAGAAATAAACTTTTTCATATCATTCGCCCCCTATTCCGTTTTAGCTTTTTCGTCAAGAACTATATCCGCATACTTGATTTCACCGTTGGTTTTCACACCTACTTTGACAGTATCTCCCGGAAGATAATTCTTCATCAATTCGTTAAGTTCAACTATACTGTTTATCGCAACATCATCGACCGAAACCAACACGTCACCGGTCTTAAACGACGCCTTTGCAAGAGGTGATGATTTTTCAAGTCCTTTTATTGTAAGTCCTGCCTCTGACGGAACTCCCAGCTCTGCAAGCCAGTCCTCTTGGAACTCTGCACCAAATGATATATGTCTGACTTTTCCGTACAATTCAAACTGATTAAGTACATACTTAACTGTATCGACAGGAACTGCAAAATTAGTATTTGTACCCGAATATCCGCTTGATGTAATACCAACAAGCTCACCGTTCATATTAATAAGTGCACCGCCCGAATTTCCGTGAGTGATAGCCGTATCTGTCTGAACAAGTCTGTACGGCTCGCCGACACTTCTGTTTAGTCCGCTTATATGCCCTACCGTTGCGGAATTACGCAATGAAAACGTTATCGGTGTTCCTATTGCTATAACCTGTTTACCCACGACAATATCTTCACTGTTTGCAAATTTCACAACTGGCAAACCAATCTTTTTTATTTTCACAACCGCAAGGTCTGTATCATCATCTATGTATTTCAGTTGCGCCTCATAGCCTTTTCCGTCATTCATCACAACCAAAATCGTGTTCATATTTTTTACAACGTGTGCATTGGTAAGAATTTCACCGCCGGTCTTTATTATAACACCCGAACCGCTCATAATACCCTCTTGCGAGCCGTAATAGCTTTCCGTCTTACCGCGCCCGATAATTCCGACCACTGACGGACTTACCGATTCAATCACCGAAGGAATTAATTCATCATCACTAAGCGAATTTGATATATTAATGCCTGCTGTCTGCGTTTCCTCGTTCCATGAAACCTCTGCTCCGGCGGCCTCAAAAACACCTCTAAGCGGTACATACGTTTTGTCGTCGATTATTACCGCGTCAGTATCTATCTGCGTTCCGTTCACTTCAACATTCGGTGCCGCCATTGCAGTTTGCAACAAAAGCAATGCAGAAATCATGCACGCAAAAACTATTTTTCTTTTCATTTGTCATCCCCTCCGATTTTATCTATTTTGTACAAATATAATATCATTTTCCAATTTATTTGTCAATATTTTCAACAAATTTTAATTATACGATTTTATGTAAAATCATTATGAACATAATCAAACTTTACTTGACTAATTTCTTATTAGAATGTATAATAGAATAGAATAATTTTATACTCTACAATATGTGAGGGGGTTACATTGATGAGTAGACTACATATGGGTATTGATGTAGGCTCAACAACAGTTAAAGTTGTTGTGCTTGATGAAAACAATAATACTTTATTTGCAGAATACAGACGTCATTTTTCAGATATAAAAAGCACCGTTAAAGGCCTTTTTGCAGAAGTCAAGGAGGTTGTCAAAAACGAACAGTTCACTGTTGTTATAACAGGTTCTGGCGGTCTTTTACTTTCAAAAATGCTTGATTTGCCTTTCGTACAGGAGGTTATAGCAAACAAAACAGCTATAAAAACATTTATGCCTGAAACAGATGTTGTTATCGAACTTGGCGGTGAGGATGCAAAAATCCTTTATCTTTCGGGCGGACTTGAGCAAAGAATGAACGGCACTTGTGCCGGCGGTACAGGTTCTTTTATTGACCAAATGTCTATACTTTTAAAAACAGATGCAGACGGTCTTAATGCACTTGCCGAAAAGCACACTATTATTTACCCTATCGCCGCTCGTTGCGGTGTTTTCGCAAAATCGGACGTTCAGCCGCTTTTAAACGAGGGTGCGGCACGCGAAGATATCGCCGCGTCAATTCTTCAAGCCGTTGTAACTCAGACAATCAGCGGTCTTGCACAAGGCAGACCTATAAAGGGCAATATCGTATTTCTTGGAGGTCCTTTGCACTTCTTACCTCAGCTAAGACGTCAGTTTGAGGAAACTTTAAAGGACAATGCGAAGTCTTTCAAAACTCCTGAAAACGCACAGCTGTTCGTGGCAATCGGTGCGGCACTTATGTACAAAGACAAGACTTCCGACATAGACACACTTATTTCACAGCTTGCAAACGCAAAATCGGTTGACGCAGAAATCACGCGTATGCGCAAACTGTTTGAAACAGAGGAAGAACGCAAGGAATTTTTCGACAGACACGGCAAAGACGTTGCAAGACGTAAGGATATTTCAACCGCAAACGGTCCTGTATTCCTTGGTCTTGACGTTGGTTCAACGACTATCAAAGCCGCACTTATTAACGAGGACGGCGATATTCTTTATGATTATTACGGCAAAAACGAAGGCAGTCCTATTACCTGCGGTATAAAAATACTTCGTGAATTGTATTCAAAATTGCCGAAATCGGCTTATATCGCAAACGCCTGTACAACAGGTTACGGCGAACTTTTATTAAAGACTGCTTTCAGAATTGAAGAAGGCGAAATCGAAACTATCGCCCACTACAAAGCCGCAAATTATTTCTCACCGGGTGTTGATTTTATCATCGACATCGGCGGTCAGGATATGAAATGTATGAAAATCAGAAACGGCGTAATCGACAGTATTATGCTTAACGAGGCCTGTTCATCAGGCTGTGGTTCATTCATTCAGACATTTGCGGAAAGTTTGGGACTTGATACAATATCATTCTCACAAGAGGCACTTGTGGCAGACAATCCCGTTGACCTTGGTACGCGTTGTACGGTGTTTATGAATTCGCGTGTTAAACAAGCCCAAAAAGAGGGTGCGACTGTCGGTGACATCAGTGCAGGTCTTTCCTATTCCGTTGTCAGAAACGCTCTTTACAAGGTTATAAAACTTCGTGACCCCGAACAAATGGGTACTAATATCGTTGTTCAAGGCGGTACTTTCAACAACAATGCTATACTTCGTTGTTTTGAACTTTTGACAGGCAAAAATGTTGTCCGTCCCGATATTGCAGGCATTATGGGTGCGTTCGGTTCGGCACTTATTGCAAAAGAACGTTGGAACGGCGGTGAATGTGATATTCTTCGTGTTGATGAACTTGATTCGTTCACATTCGATACTTCACTTACACGTTGTCAAAAGTGTAACAACCACTGTCAGCTTACAATAACAAAATTTTCTGACGGAAGTCAGTTTGTATCCGGTAACCGTTGTGAACGCGGTGCCGGACTTGAAAAAGCCAAAAAGCAAATGCCTAATCTTTATGATTATAAATACAAACGTGCATTTGCATACAAGCCGTTAAAGGCAGAGAATGCACCAAACGGTGTTATCGGTATACCGCGTGTACTTAATATATATGAAAACTATCCGCTATGGTTTACATTCTTTACTGAGCTTGGTTTCTCCGTAAGAATTTCCGGCAGAAGTACGCACGACCTTTACGAAAAAGGTATCGACTCGATACCAAGTGAAAGTGCTTGCTATCCTGCAAAACTTGTGCACGGTCACATTCAAGACCTTATCGACAAGGGCATAAAAACTATTTTTTACCCTTGTATTCCGTATGAGCAGATAGAATATTCTGATGCAGGCAATCACTTCAACTGTCCTATGGTAACATCTTATCCGGAAGTTATCTACAACAATATGGACGTTGTACGTCAAAGCGATATTAACTTCTTATATCCGTTTATCAACCTTGCCGACAAGCCGTCGTTTAAACGTCAAATGATGAAAGCGTTGCACGATTACAGCTTTACAAAAACAGAAATTGACAACGCGTCTGAAAAGGCTTTTGCCGAACTTCAGCATTACAAGCAAGACATCAGAAATAAGGGTGAAGAAGTTTTGAAGTGGCTTGACGAACACGATGAACGTGCTATCGTACTTGCCGGCAGACCGTATCATATCGACCCTGAAATCAATCACGGTATTCCGGATATGATTACATCACTCGGCTTTGCCGTTCTTACAGAGGACAGCGTTGCACATCTCGGTCATCTTGAACGTGATATCAGAGTTGTTGACCAATGGGCATACCATACAAGACTTTACGAATCAGCGGCACAGGTTATCAAAAATCCGCGTCTTGAGCTAATTCAGCTTAATTCGTTCGGCTGCGGTCTTGACGCAGTTACGACCGACCAAGTACAGGAAATTTTGCAATCACACGAAAAGATTTATACGACATTGAAAATAGATGAGGTTTCAAATCTCGGAACTGCAAGAATAAGAGTTCGTTCGCTTAAAGCGGCAGTCAAGGAACGTGACGATAACGACTTTATTCCGCATAAAATTGATGATTACACAATTAACAGAGTTAAGTTTACAGAGGAAGAACGCAAAAAGCATACTATAATCTTCCCTCAAATGAGTCCTACCCACTTCGGACTTTTCGAGGCGGTTATGCGTGCAAACGGTTACAATGCACTTGTGCTTGAACACGCAACGGCAGAGGACGTTGAGGCCGGTTTAAAGAGCGTTAATAACGACGCTTGTTATCCGTCAATTATGGTAACAGGTCAGCTTGTCAATGCGTTTACAAGCGGTAAATGCGACCCGAGCAACACTTCCGTTATGATTACACAAACAGGCGGTGGCTGTCGTGCGACTAACTATATCGCCTTTCTTCGTAAGGCGCTTAAAGAGGCAGGCTATCCGAATGTTCCCGTAATTTCGCTTAACGTGTCGGGACTTGAGGGCAATCCGGGATTTAAGATTACTCCGAAGCTTGTTGACGGTCTTTTAAAGGCTTGTACTTGGGGCGACTTATTGCTTGCCGTTACACTTCGTATCCGTCCTTACGAGGTAAACGAGGGCGAAACAAATGCGGTACACGAAAAGTGGCAAAAGCGTTTGTACAGCGATATTATTAATAATAACCGTAAACAGCTTAAACTTAAAAAGGTTATTGATGAAATAATCGCAGACTTTGACGCAATCGAAATTGACGAAACAGTCAAAAAGCCAAAAGTCGGCGTGGTAGGTGAAATTCTTGTTAAGTTCCACCCTGATGCAAATAACAATATTATTGATGTTATTGAGTCGGAGGGCGGTGAGGCAGTTATGCCGGGACTTGCGGACTTTATGCTTTATTGTTTGTATAACAATAACTTCAAACGTGATAATCTTGGCTCTAAGCGTTCAACCGCCGCACTTTGCAATCTTGCAATTTGGGGTATTGAAAGTTTCAGAAAGCATATGGCAAAGGTTATGAATAACAATCCTAAGTTCCGTATGCGTTCACCGAAACATATCGCGGATATTGCTGAGGGTGCAAAGCACGTTTTACAGCTTGGTCACTGCACAGGTGAGGGTTGGTTCCTGACAGGCGAAATGATTGAGCTTATAAATTCGGGTGTTCCGAATATCGCTTGTGTTCAGCCGTTCGCTTGCTTGCCTAACCACGTTACAGGTAAGGGTATGATTAAGGAACTTCGCAGACAGTACCCGCAAGCCAATATCGTTGCGGTTGACTATGACCCAGGTGCAAGTGAAGTTAATCAGCTTAACCGTATTAAACTTATGCTTGCAGTCGCTTTTGAAAATATGAAAAAAGACGAAATGTACGACTCTGTTATGCCAAAGAAAACAGAAGTCAGAGAAACTGTTAAAATAGAAAAGTAACATAAAAAAAGCACCTTTCGGTGCTTTTTTGTTATTCTGATTACTTTCTTCCCCATCGATTATGATAATAATTTTTGGTATTTATATAATTTCCATAACTAACCTGACGTGATATACGCTTTTGAACTTTAGTTTGATTTTGTTGTTCTCGCAAAGTTTCTCTTGCATAATCCAACTGTTCTTCTTGCATTTCCTGTATTTTTTCACGATGAAGTTCTTCTTCATATAGATTATATGCCTCTTTTGCACTGTCTGCTCTTCCTGTTTGCAAAACTTCCAACAAGAACAATACCGCCTTTAAATTCAAATATTTTTGAGGAATAACATCACTTAAATTTTTCATTTCATCACTGTTCATAAAAGCTAATATTACCTTTTCTTGTTGATTTAATTCTTTCTTAATAGGTAAAATCTTTTGATTATAATATTCTTCATTTATACGACCGTTTTTACCTTTGTAACGTGCAACAATCATTGCCACCATTACCAATATTAACGGTATTATACTACCATACACAGATTTTATTATACCTGTAAAAAAACATACTGCAATCACTATAAGCATAATAACTGCACATATCCGAGTTTTCATTTTCTGTTTTTCATTTCTTATACTTTCTTCTTTTCCGTATTCTTCATACAGTCTACGTTCTATTTCATCATATACTTCTTGTTTTTTTGCCAGTTTTTCCAAAACAGCTTTTACTTCAAGCAGATGATTAATAAATTCTTCTTTAGTCATATATTGTACCTCCCATTTTTCATGAAATATTGACATTCTTTTTCTCTATTATACCTCCGAAAATATAAAAAGTCAATATATTAACAGTTTGATTAGTCAAACAACGACACTTGATCGGTATCGGGCAAATCATCGAAACAGCCGTTTTCTTCAAGGATATTAAGCGGATTTTTACCTATACCTGTACGAAGCCTTAAATCTTCGACGTTTCTAAATTCGCCGTTCTTTCTTTCTTCCGTAATGCTTATCGCATCGTTTTCGCTAAGTCCGGGAAGTGCCGAAAGCGGAGGAAGAATACCACCCTCAACCTGTCGGAAATCTGTTGCGTGTGATTCGTACAAATCAACAGGCACAAAATTAATTCCTCTTGCGTACATTTCAATACAAATTTCAAGTATCGGTATAAGGTTTTCTTCTTTCGGAGTAACCGTTCCGTCCTTTTTCTTTGCGTTGATTGAACGCATTTCTTCACGAACGCGTTCTTCTCCCCTCGCCATTACCGACGCGTCAAAATCGTCCGCACGCACCGTATAATATGCGATATAGAACGCTTCTGGATAATGTACTTTAAAATACGCAATTCTGAATGCCGACATAACGTAAGCGGCAGCGTGTGCCTTAGGGAACATATACTTGATTTTTTTACACGATTCAATATACCAATCAGGCACATTATTATCACGCATTTCCTGTTCATATTCAGGCGTCAGGCCTTTACCTTTACGCACCATTTCCATTATTTTGAACGAATGTTCTTCTTCAACACCGCATGAAATAAGATAAATCATAATATCGTCACGGGCACATATTGAGTGTGACAGGTCACACTTGCCCTCTCTGATTAATTCCTGTGCATTACCGAGCCACACGTCCGTACCGTGCGAAAGTCCCGAAATTCTTACAAGTTCAGAGAATGTTGTCGGCTTTGTATCTTCAAGCATTTGACGTACAAACTTTGTACCGAACTCAGGTATTCCGTATGTACCCAAATTTGTACCTATATCCTTACCCGGAAGTAATTTCAACGCTTTATTTGACGTAAACAAACTCATTGTTTCGGGGTCGCCTATCGGAATATCCTGTGCGTGCAGTCCCGTTATATCCTCAAGCATTCTTATAACCGTCGGATCATCGTGTCCAAGCTCATCAAGTTTTAAAAGGTTTTGGTCGATTTTATGGTAATCAAAGTGAGTCGTAATAATATCCGAATTAGGATCGTCCGCAGGGTGCTGAACAGGACAAAATTCATGTATATCATTTTCAAACGGTACAACAATAATTCCGCCCGGGTGCTGTCCCGACGTACGTTTTACGCCCTCACAGCCTTTTGCAAGTCGTTTCATTTCCGCATTACGCATCACAAGATTTCTCTCCTCGCAATACTTCTTTACATAACCGAATGCGGTTTTTTCCGCGACAGTACCGATTGTTCCGGCTTTGAAAACCTTGCCCTTGCCGAAGAATGTTTCGGTGTATTTATGGATTACCGGCTGATACACGCCCGAAAAGTTAAGGTCTATATCAGGCTCTTTATCGCCCTTAAATCCAAGGAATGTTTCAAACGGAATATCGTGGCCGTCTTTTCTGTACTTCGTTCCGCATTTCGGACACACCTTATCGGGCAAGTCACACCCCGACAAACCGATTTCGGACTCAATAAACTCTACGTTTTTACAATTCGGGCAAATATAGTGACCTTGAAGTGAATTAACCTCCGTTATGTCCGACAAATACGCAACAAGCGACGAGCCGACAGAACCACGTGAGCCAACCAAATATCCATCCGCAAGCGAATGACGTACAAGCTCCTGTGCAATTCTGTACATAACCGAAAAACCGTAAGTCGTAATCGAATGAAGTTCCTTATCCAGACGTTTCTGCACGATTTCAGGAAGCGGATCGCCGTATATTTCCTTTGCTCTCGTTGTCGAGTCGTTTATGATACCCTCTTTCGCACCCTCAATTACAGGCGGACACTTTTTCGCAGGAATCGGTCTGACGTCTTCTATCATATCGGCTACAAGGTTTGTGTTTTTTACAACAACCTCATACGCCTTTTCCTTGCCTAAATACTCAAATTCTTTAAGCATTTCTTCCGTTGTTCTGAAATACAGCGGTGCTTGATTGTCAGCGTCCGAAAATCCTTTGTAATTCATAAGGATTTTTCTGTAATCCGCGCCCTCCATATCCATAAAATGCACGTCACACGTTGCGACAACAGGTTTATTATACTTTTCGCCAAGTGCAACAATACGTCTGTTTAAATTTTGCAAATCTTCGTCCGTATTTACCATAGGGTGTTTCGAATCGGTTTTCATATACGCATTATTGCCTATCGGCTGAATTTCAAGATAGTCGTAAAAATCAACTATTTCCTTTAATTCCTCATCACTGTCACCGTCTATCATCGCTCTGAAAAGTTCGCCAGCCTCACAAGCCGAACCGAGTATAAGTCCATCGCGTTTTTCTTCAAGCAAACTTCTTGGTATTCTCGGTGTTCTGAAGAAATATTTCAAATGCGATTCCGAAATCATTTCATAAATATGTCTTAAACCGATTTGATTTTTTGCAAGTATGATAATGTGATACGCTTTATTTTTCTTTGACGCACTTCTTAAATCAAAAATATCATTGAAAGTTTTAAGCTCCGTCTTATCTTCTTCGCGGAGTTTTTCTATCATCTTAACGAAAACATCAGCCGTAGCCTTTGCGTCATCCACGGCACGGTGATGATTTTCAAGAATAACGTGAAGATGTTTTGTAAGCGTATCAAGTTTAAAATTCGGAAGTTCGGGATACATACATCTTGCAAGCATAAGCGTATCAAGGTAGCAGAAATTAAATTCAAAATTATGACGCTCCGCCGCCTTTTTTATAAATCCTATATCGAACGCCGCGTTATGTGCAACAAGTATGCAATCCTTACAAAACTCAAAAAACTCACCGAGTATTTCTCCGATTTTCGGTGCGTCAGCCACCATACTGTCCGTAATACCGGTAAGTTCTACGATATTTTCGGGTATCGGCTGACATGGATTAATGAACGTAGACCACTTATCGACAATCTGACCGTTCACAACCTTTACCGCACCGATTTCGGTGATATTGTTTTTATCGTTGTGAAGTCCGGTTGTTTCTATATCGAACACAACAAACGGTGAGTCGATATTCTGATTTTCCGCATTATAGACAATCTTCTTGCTGTCGTCAATCAAATATCCCTCAACACCGTAAAGAATTTTAATTTTTTCATTAAAGTTAGACGCTTTCATTGCGTCCGGGAACGACTGCACAACTCCGTGGTCGGTAACGGCAATCGCCTTATGTCCCCAATAAATTGCTCTGTTGATAAGATCATTTACGGACGAAACCGCGTCCATCGCCGACATCTGTGTATGCAGGTGAAGTTCTACACGTTTTTCCGCTGCCTCGTCCATACGAACAGGCGGTTTTTCAATTTCCGCAATGTCGTTAATCATCACAATCGTTTCACCTGCGTATTGGTCGAACTGTGCCTTACCGCGCGCAACGATATATATACCGCCCCCCTTGACTCCCTTTTTCAATTTTGAAAAAAGCTTGTTAAACGGCTCGTCATCTTCCGTTTTTGTAACGAACATTTTCGCCGATATTGAGTCCTCGTTATCGGTAATATCCATTGTTATAAGGTGAAATTCCTTGCCTGTTTTTTTAGATTTAATATCTCTGTCTTCAACAAAAAATACCTTACCCGAAAATACAACTCTGCCGGAATTGTCGTTAATCGAATGAATTGATATAATATCATCATTAATTGGTCTGCCGTAAAGCATATCCGAAACATTGGCTTTACCTTTGATTTTCGGGCCTGATGATGCAGACTGCATAGTCCCCTCATGACCGGGTTCGACTTCGTAAATCATTACATTTTTATCTTGCTGTTTAATTCTGTTATCAACCCTAACGATTACTTCCGTAAGATTACAAGCCTTTTTTACTTCACTTTCGACCTTCGCCTGCTGATAAGCGGACGTGTCAGAGCCAAGCAAAATACCTATTTTTCTTCTGTTTTTTGAAACTCTTATTTTTTCTATTTCCAAATCGGCTATATCTTTATCCGTTATCTTTGGAAACACAACACCAATTTTCGGTTTCATATAACATCTTTCTCCTCGTGATAAAACAGGCTGCCGACATTTGCCGACAGCCTTTTTGTATTATTTAAAATATTTAACGCCTGCCTCAAACAGCTTTTGGTCTTTGTTACCCGGAACGTTAAACGATACGTTCTTACCGATACGTTCACTGTGTCCCATTTTACCAAGCACTCTGCCGTCAGGACTTGTTATACCTTCGATAGCATATACCGAACCGTTCGGATTCCAGTCAATATCATATGTTGCCTTATCTTCAAGGTTTACATATTGAGTTGCAATCTGTCCGTTTGCCGCAAGTTCCTTAACCTGTTCTTCCGACGCGATAAATCTACCCTCACCGTGTGAAAGTGCGATTGTATGAACATCGCCTGTATTCACATTTGCAAGCCATGGTGACTTGTTTGACGCAATTCTTGTTCTTGCCATACAAGAAACGTGTCTGCCGATTGTGTTAAATGTAAGTGTCGGTGAATTACTGTCAAGGTCACGAATTTCTCCGTAAGGTACAAGACCAAGCTTTATAAGTGCCTGGAAACCGTTACAGATACCAAGCATTAGACCGTCACGGTTTTTAAGCATATTCATAACCGCGTCTTTTACAAGCGGATTTCTGAATGCGGTTGCGATAAATTTACCGCTGCCCTCAGGTTCGTCACCGCCTGAGAAACCGCCCGGAATCATTACGATTTGAGAATTGTTTATTCTCTTTTGCATCTCTTTCATTGAGTAAACAACGTCGTCACCAGTAAGGTTTCTTACAACAAATACATCTGCCACAGCACCTGCGTTTTCAAATGCTCTTGCAGTATCGTATTCGCAGTTTGTACCCGGGAATACAGGAATAAATACTCTCGGTTTTGCAAATTTTTCTGTTGCAACAGTTATATTTCTCTTATCATAGCTGAATGTTTCCGGCTCACTCGTAAAGTGACCTGCTTTTGTAGGGAATACCTTTTCAAGCGGTTTTTTCCATACTTCAACCGCCTCGCTAAGCGGAATATTTACTCCGCCTACCGTAAATGAGTCAGAGCCTGTTGTACCAACTGTTACGGCACCGTCAATTTCTTCTTCAACTTCAAGTACGATTGAGCCAAGCGGTGCATAGAATAGCATATCATTTGTAAGGTTCTTGTCAAATTCAACACCGATCATATTACCGAATGCCATTTTTGAAACAGTTTCAACAAGACCGAATCCCTTAACAACGCTTGCCGACAATACTTTGCCGTCAAGAATAAGCTGATGAACTGTGTCATACATTTTCTTCAATTCGTCAAACTTAGGTAAATCGTTTTCGTCACGTTTAACTGTGAACATAACAAGCTTTGAGCCTGCTTTCTTGATTTCCTGTGAAATAACCTTATCAGCCTTTACAGGTGCAACGGCGAATGATGTAAGTGTCGGAGGTACGTCAAGGTCGTTGAACGAACCGCTCATTGAGTCTTTACCGCCGATTGCCGCAATGCCTAATGCAAGCTGTGTCTTATATGCGCCAAGCAATGAAGCAAAAGGCTTGCCCCAACGCTTAGGATCGGTTCCAAGTCTTTCAAAGTACTCTTGGAATGTAAGATAAATCTTCTTATAATCAGCACCCAACGCAACCGCTTTTGAAACAGATTCAACGATTGCATATGTTGAACCGTGATATTGGCTCCAGCTTGAAAGTTTCGGATTATAGCCGAATGTCATAACGGTTGCCGTATTTGTTTCGTCGCCAAGTACAGGAACTTTTGCAGCCATACCGTCTGACGGAGTAAGCTGATACTTACCGCCGAACGGCATAAGTACACTGTTTGCACCGATTGTTGAGTCAAACTTTTCGCATAGTCCCTTTTGTGAGCATACGTTTAAGTCTGAAAGTGTTTCAAGCCACTTTGCCTTTACGTCAGTAACAACTTCTTGCTTAAAGAAACTGTTTTCAGTATCAGGAAGTACAACTTCAATATCCGTATTCTTTGTTGCACCGTTTGTGTTAAGAAAATCTCTTGAAATATCGCAGATTGTCTTACCTCTCCAGTTCATAACAAGTCTGTTTTCGTCTGTAACATATGCAACCTTTGTTGCCTCAAGATTTTCGTTATTTGAATATTCTATAAACTTATCTGAGTCCTCCGCTCTTACAACAACAGCCATTCTTTCCTGTGATTCGCTGATTGCAAGTTCGGTTCCGTCAAGTCCCTCATACTTTTTAGGAACTTTGTCAAGGTCAATAACAAGTCCGTCCGCAAGCTCACCGATAGCAACCGATACACCGCCTGCACCGAAGTCGTTACATCTCTTTATAAGTGTAGTAACTTTTTCATCTCTGAAAAGTCTTTGAATTTTTCTTTCAACAGGTGGATTACCCTTTTGTACTTCACTTCCGCAAGTAACAACGCTTTCTTCATTATGCGCCTTTGACGAACCTGTTGCACCGCCGATACCGTCACGACCTGTTCTTCCTCCGAGAAGAATAATAACGTCGCCCTTTGACGGCACTTCACGAATAACGTTCTTCTTTGGTGCCGCACCTATAACCGCACCGATTTCCATTCTCTTTGCAACGTAGCCTTCATCATATATTTCCTGAACCTGTCCTGTTGCAAGACCGATTTGGTTACCGTATGAGCTGTAACCTGCCGACGCACCTGTTGTAATCTTTCTCTGCATAAGCTTTCCGGCATGTGTATCCTTTAGTGATACTCTCGGATCACCGCTACCGGTTACACGCATAGCCTGATATACATAACTTCTTCCTGAAAGCGGGTCACGAATAGCACCGCCAAGACAAGTTGCCGCACCACCAAAAGGCTCGATTTCTGTCGGGTGGTTATGAGTTTCGTTTTTAAACATAATTAGCCATGGCTCGTCCTTGCCGTTTACGTCAACATCAACAACGATTGAACAAGCATTGATTTCTTCCGATTCATCAATTTCTTTTAAAAGACCTTGCTTTTTAAGCTGCTTAACTATGATTGTTGCCATATTCATAAGGCAAGTATCTCTGTCAGGTGCATACAAATCAGCTTTTGCAGCCTTATATTCATCATATGCAGCCTTAATGACATCGGCATATTTGCCGTTATTTATCTTAACATCATTTATCTTAGTGGAAAACGTAGTATGACGGCAGTGGTCAGACCAATATGTATCAATCATACGAAGTTCTGTAATTGTAGGATTACGCTTTTCCGTATCCTTAAAATACTTCTGACAGAATGCAAGGTCGTCCATATCCATTGCAAAGCCCATCTTTGAAAGAAACTCTTCCATTTTGCTTTCGTCCATTTCGGTAAAGCCGTCAACTGTCGCAACGTCATCGGGAACAACTGTTTCCATAACAAGCGAAGTCGGCTTTTCAAGACTCGCCTCTCTTGCCTCAACAGGGTTTATAACGTAATTTTTAACAGCCTCTGTTTCTTCATCTGAAATATCGCCGATAAGAACATATACCTTTGCACTTCTTACAGTCGGACGTTCCTTTTCCGTAAGAATTGAAATACATTCTTCAGCCGACGCGGCTCTCTGGTCAAACTGTCCCGGCAAAAATTCAACCGCAAACACTTTGCCCTCACTGATTTCAATTTCTTCATCATAAGCATTATCAACAGGAGGTTCTGAGAAAATAAGATTTCTCGCCTTTTGATATTCCTCATCGCTTACGCCCGAAACATCATATCTGTTAATAATTCTGACGTCTTTAAGACCTTTTAAAGAAAGGTTTTCTTTAAGATCGGCAAGTACACCCTTTGCCTCAACGTCAAATCCGTTTTTCTTTTCAACATAAATTCTTCTTACGTTTTCCATGATTTAACTCCTTTATATTAAAACTAAACTCAATATATATTCATTCTATCACAAAATAAAAGATTTATCAACATTAATTGCACAAGATTTTGTGATTGCGCGTACAATTTTTATTGCAAATGCTTCCGTTATTTTGTATAATAAATTTACATTACTGATTTTGGAGTGATTTTACTTGAAGAAAAAGATTTTTTCCGCATACGATATAATATTTATAATATCGGTCATTGTTGTGTTTGTATACGCGGTATTTGTACCGCCTGTCCATTCGGTTGCCGACCAGGGCGATTTTGAAAGAGTTATGCGTCCGTGCGGACTTGATTTTCCGTCCGACTACTCTTTTTACGATTATGCCGTAAGATTTTTTAATATGAAATTTACGTCGGTCGACTTGTTGTTATATGTGCCAAGACTTTTATTTTTAGTGCCGACTACGACGTTTATATTCCCTACCGCAACAGCAAGGCTTATATGTCTGCCGTTCGGTGCTTTTGATATGCGGATTTTGGCGGGTATTATGTTTTTGTGGTACGCAACAGTATGCTTTTTTATACAACGCAAATTTAAAATTGAAAATAAGTTTTTGCATTGTATTTTTCTGTTGTTTTTTATCGTTGTATTTTTTAACGGAATTAATTTGACGATTTTAAACAGTCTGTACGGTCAAAGCGTTATGCTTGTATCGTTTGCAACTGTCGTGCTTTTCGGATTGTATATTTTTGAAAATGTACACGATGCTAAAAACAGCGTAATAATATTTTTCACTGTTTCGTCTTGCCTGTTACTCGGTTCAAAATTGCAGTGTGCCGTATTTACACCGTTCCTTATTATCGCTGTATTGTATGTCGGTTTTAAAAGCAACAAGCGAAATTTGTGCATTGTGTGTTCAATCGTTTTACTTTGGCACGGAGTCGGCGGATACGCTATAAACGGCGGTCAGCTTAATTTGGATACACAGTATAACAGTGTGTTTTACGGTATTTTAAAAGACAGTCCCAATCCGAAACAGGATTTAATCGATATGGGACTTGACGAAGATATGGCGGCCGACAGCGGTAAGCACGCATACCTTGATAAATCGGAATACAAATATCCGCCGCGAAGTGATATTATGAATGAAAAGTTTCATTCAAAAATGAGTAACGGAAAACTTATAAAATTCTACATCACTCATCCCCTGCGTCTTGTATCTGTTATGGAAACAACCGCACAAAATGCTTTTACAAACAAAATAAACCTCGGTACATTTGAGAAAAAATACGGCTATGTACCGAATACGTCCTCATATCGTTTTGATTTATGGGAAAATATCCGTGAGCATTTGCCGAAAACGTTATTCTTTATAATACCGAGTTATACGGTATTTTTACTGATTGGTATTGTGATGTTGAAAAAGAAAAACAGATATGCCGTTCCGTTTATTTTTGTGATACTTATGGGACTTATTCAGTTCCCTATGCCGTATATCGGCAACGGTGCGGCTGATATTTCAAAACAGCTTTTTCTGTTTAACATATCGTTCGATTTCGGCTTAACCGTGCTAATTTATATGCTGTTTAAAACAGTTTCAAAAAAAATATCGAAAAAAGTTTCAAAAAATAGTTGACAAACCGTATTTCCCGTGCTATAATAACAAAGCAGTCAAGAAATGCGGGAGTGGCTCAGTGGTAGAGCGTCACCTTGCCAAGGTGAACGTCGCGAGTTCGAATCTCGTCTTCCGCTCCATTAAAAAAGCTCCGATTTAATCGGAGCTTTTTTCAGATTCTCGATAAATTGTCTGGAACGTGCAAAATATTATTTTTATATTTTAATTTATATAAATTTATCAAATATACTTTTCAGTAATTCAATATCATCATCTTCCGCACCGGCATAGCCTATGATGATTGAATTGCTTTTTTTATTTTCAGTCATATAATAATCGTCCATATCGTAAAGTTTCACGTCACATTTTAGAGCATACTCTATTATTTCCTTTGCCTTATCCGTTTTAACGACTATATGAAGTCCGACTCTTTCACCGCTTATATCTGCGTTGCCGAGCGACTGGATAATCTTATCGCGTCTTTTTTTATAGATATTTTTCACTCTGCTCAAATGTCTTGAATAGTACCCTCCCGAAATAAATTTATTTAACGTATGCTGTTCAAAACGCGGAACGGTTGACGAATATATACCGAAATGCTTGTCGAATTTTTCAAGCAATTTTTTCGGAAGTACCATATACGCAATTCTAATTGACGGCGCAAGAACTCTTGAAAACGTGCTTAAATACACGACTTTATCACTGCTTGCAAGTCCCTGCATTGCGGGAACAGGCTTAATCGAAAAATTAAACTCGCTGTTATAATCGTCTTCAATTATATATCTGTCCTCCCCTTCTTCCGCCCACGAAAGAAGTTCCATTCTACGCCATACAGGCATTACCGCACCTGTCGGGAATTGGTGTGATGGTGTGACATACACTATATCCGAATCTGTTTGTTTTAAACAATCCGTACAAAGTCCGTTTTCGTCTACGTCTATATAATTTATTTTTCTGTTGTTGTTTCTGAGTATTGCCGATATTTTTTTATAACCAGGATTTTCAACGGCAAACACTTTATCTCTGTCAAAAAGTTCTGTAAGGAGCATTGTCAAATACTCAATACCCGCACCGACCACAATCTGCATAGGCGAACATTTTACTCCGCGAAATTCGTGCAAATATTTTGCAATACTCTCTCTCAATTCATAATCGCCCTTTACATTTCCGGAATTAAGATACTCCGGTGTTGAGTACATAACCTCCTTTGAAAGCTTTATCCAAGTCGAATACGGAAACGAATTTATATCGACTTTATTTGTCTTAAAATCCGCCTTATATGCCGTTACACTATCTTGTTCTTCTTCATATTCAAAGTTTCTGTCACCAACGGGAATATCAACCTTGCAAACATAAAAACCGCTCCTTGCAACTGCTCTTAAATACCCCTCCTGTACCAAAATTGAATATGCTGTTTCAACGGTATTTACACTTATTCCGAGATATTTCGCCAGTGCTTTTTTTGACGGCATACGCTCATTTTCTTTAATATTCTTATTTTTTATTTCATCTGCGACATACGAATAAAGTTGTTCGTAAAGCGGTTTTTTTGACGCTTTATCAGCTGTAAAAATAAAGTTAAACATAATCTGACCCCATAAAAAACTTGTATTTTGGCACTTTTAATAGTGTCAATCGGTGGTATAATTATAACCAATCCCAGGGAAAAAGTCAACAGACGGCTGATTTATTTAAGCCGAGCAGAAAGGAATGTTAATAACTATGTCAACACAAATGGAACTAAACAGAAACCTTGCCCAAATGCTAAAGGGCGGAGTAATTATGGACGTAACAACACCTGAACAAGCTAAAATTGCCGAAGATGCAGGCGCTTGTGCTGTAATGGCTCTTGAACGTATCCCTGCCGATATTCGTGCCGCAGGCGGTGTGTCGAGAATGAGCGACCCTAAAATGATTAAGGGTATTCAAGACGCAGTTTCAATCCCTGTTATGGCGAAGTGCCGTATCGGTCACTTCGCAGAGGCAAGAATTTTGCAAGCAATCAAAATTGACTACATAGACGAAAGCGAAGTGCTTTCACCTGCCGACGACAAGTACCACATCAACAAGAACGATTTTAAAGTACCTTTCGTATGCGGTGCAAAGGATTTGGGTGAGGCGCTAAGACGTATAAACGAAGGTGCGGCTATGATAAGAACAAAGGGTGAACCGGGTACAGGTGACGTTGTTCAGGCAGTACGTCATATGAGAATGATGATGTCTGAAATCAGACGTATTCAAAATATGTCGGAAGACGAACTTTATGAGGCTGCAAAGCAACTTCAAGTGCCTTACAACCTTGTTGAATATGTTCACGAAAACGGTAAATTGCCTGTTGTAAACTTTGCCGCAGGCGGTGTTGCAACACCTGCCGATGCCGCACTTATGATGCACCTCGGTGCAGAGGGTGTATTCGTAGGCTCGGGTATATTCAAGTCAGGCAACCCTGCAAAAAGAGCGTCTGCCATTGTTCAAGCCGTTACAAATTACACTGATGACAAACTTCTTGCAGAACTTTCAGAGGACCTTGGCGAAGCAATGGTCGGCATAAATGAAAACGAAATTGCACTACTTATGGCGGAGCGTGGTAAATAATGAGAATCGGTATACTTGCACTTCAAGGTGCATTTATTGAACACAAACATTCGCTTGACGCGCTTGGTGTGGAATCATTTGAAATACGTCAAAAAAAAGACATTGAAAAACCGTTTGATGGTCTTATTATCCCGGGCGGAGAAAGTACGGTAATCGGCAAACTTCTTCACAAGCTCGATTTATATGAGCCGATTAAAAATATGATTGAAAACGGTATGCCTGTTTTCGGTACTTGCGCCGGACTTATCGTTCTTGCGAAAAATATTGAGGGCGAACAGGCGCACATAGGCACTATGGATATTACTGTAAGACGTAACGCATACGGCAAGCAAATAGACAGTTTTTCCGAAGAAGTCGTTATCCCCGAAGTATCGGATAAACCATTTCCGCTTGTATTTATCCGTGCACCGTGGATTGACATTGTCGGCGATAACGTAAAAGTTTTGTGTGAGCTGAACGGTCATATAGTTGCCGCAAGAGAAAACAATATGCTTGTAACTTCATTCCACCCCGAACTAACAAAAAATCTTGATTTTCACAAATATTTCATAAATATGATAAAATAACAAAAATCCCGATGACATAATTCATCGGGATTTTTATAATACTAATACTGCTCCAAACCAAATTTGAGCAGAAAGGTTATGATGTTATGAAAAGAAAATATCCGAATCACGTTATTTTCCGTAACAGTAATTTTGACTTTGACGTATGCAATGCCATATCTGTGACCGACTGTACAGGTCTTATTCCGTGGGCACCAAACAGTGAGGATCAGCTTGACGCTTATGACGAAATCATAAACTACTCACCCGAAAGTGCAAATATCTACAACTACGACAAATAGCAGACAAACATTTTATAGTCGTCTTCTCCAACCGAATACTCTTTAAAGCAATACGTTTTACCGTAATACCGGGTTGTATCGGAAAGCACCGAAAAGCTGTTTAACGGAATTGTAAGTCCGGTACCGATTGCCTTGACAAAGCTTTCTTTCTTTGTCCACACCTCAAAAAACGCATTATTTTTGTCGGCTGAACAATTTATATATTCGGTTTCTTCCGCCGTAAAAAATCGTTTTGCCAAATTCATATCACATTCTCGCAAGTGCTGTATGTCAATGCCAACATCTTTGTTATGTACGGCACATACCGCATATTCACCGGAATGTGATAGATTTACATACAAATCCCTGTTTTGCGTTAAGTAAAGTTTTCCGCCGTTTTCTGTGTCCCACTCTACCGTTTTTTTTATATCACCGTTTACCGCATAATTGAGCAACAGCTCCGCACCTATTGACTGTGATTTTTTATTTGTCTTTTTTAACCTATTGACTTTTTCAATTCGTTTTTGCGACAAATACTTAAACCATTTTTCATCATCGGCTTTTATGCTTTTGACGTTCATATAATATACTTTCATATTTTAAGACTTCCCAAGACTTCGCCTATCGGCTCACTTATAACAAGGTCGGCATTTTTATCGGCAGAAGTGGCGGCTTTATTGATAATAACAAGTTTACTGCCTTTGAAGTAATTTATAAACCCTGCCGCGGGATATACGTTAAGCGATGTACCTCCGATTATCAGTACGTCCGCATTACTGATATACTGCACCGATTTTGTGATTGTATCGTCATTTAACATTTCTTCGTACAGCACAACATCAGGCTTGATTATACCCCCACATTCGCATTTCGGCACACCCTTGCTGTTTTCAATATAATCAATATCGTACGATTTTCCGCAATCCATACAGTAGTTTCTAAGAGTCGAACCATGAAGTTCAAGCACGTTTTTACTGCCTGCCATTTGATGAAGTCCGTCTATGTTCTGTGTTATAACCGCCTTTAACTTTCCCTTTTCTTCAAGTTTTGCAAGCGCGATATGTGCCTTGTTCGGCTTAACACCTTTTACAATCAGCTTGTCACGATAAAATTTGTAAAATTCCTCCGTATTATTCATAAAAAACATATGACTTAAAATAGTTTCAGGCGGATAATCGTACTTCATATTATAAAGTCCGTCAACACTTCTGAAATCCGGTATACCGCTTTCGGTTGACACACCTGCACCGCCGAAAAATACAATATTGTCACTTGAATCAATTATCTCTTGTAAAGTCATTTAAACCATCTCCTAAAACATGCTCTCAGTTTATGTCGCCTATCTCATACATTGTCATTGCCAAAACCGCCTCACCGGCTGTTTCCGTGCGCAGTATTCTCTTACCGAGCGTTACTGTATCGATACCGCTTGAATGAAGTTTTTCGGTTTCGCTTAAATCAAAACCGCCCTCCGGACCTATGACAAATCCCACCGACTTAACGTCACTTTTTGAAGTTAAAATCTCTTTCAGTGTTTTCTGTTCTTCACATTCGTACGGCACAAAAAACAAATCAAATTCTTTTGATTTTTCAATCACTTCATTGATAGTCATAAATTCAGACACTGTCGGAACAATACCCCTTCCCGACTGTTTCGCCGCCGATTCGGCAATCTTTTGCCAACGTTCAATTTTCTTTTTCTCGTCCTTTTTATTGTCTATTTTCACAACACATCTTGAAAGTTTCACAGGCACAATTTCGGATATGCCCAGCTCCGTTGTTTTCTGAATGATGTACTCCATTTTGGACGCTTTTGGAAGTGCCTGAAAAAGTGTAACCTTTATATTCGGCTCTGTTTCGCTCTTTTGTCTTGATATGATATTCAAAAGAATTTTCTTCGGCTCTATCGTATCAATTTGAGCGTCATAATCCGTTCCCTGTCCGTCACACACCGTAACATTATCACCTTTTTCAAGACGGAGTACCCTTGAAATATGCGTTACGTCCTCGCTGTCTATTATAATTTGATTATCTGATATTTTATCTTGTGTTACAAAAAATTTAGGCATTTTCAAAAATCCTTTCAAAATTTCTATGACTTATTTTCTCTGCTTGTTCTTCAGTATAACCCCTTGCAAGCAGTCTGTCAAATATTTTATACATATCTTCAACACCGCTTATACCTTCGGGCAGACAGTCAACGCCGTCAAAATCTGCACCGATACCGATATTATCCTCACCGCCAAGTTCCATAAAATGCTCAATATGCTTTACAATATCGTCAATACCGCATTTATCTCTGTTTGTTAAAAACGGCGGATAAAAATTCACTCCGACGCAACCGCCGCTGTTTTTAATAATTTTAAATTGTTCGTCTGTCAAATTCCTTTTATGGGGACATATAAAGTCCGAGCAAGAATGTGTTGCGACAATCGGCATTTTTGTTACCTTTGCAATATCGTAAAATGACTTTCTGTTAAGGTGTGAAACGTCTATAAGCATACCGATTTTATTCATTTCCGCCACAACCGTTTTTCCGAAATCGGTCAGTCCTCTGTTTTCGTCACTTTCCAACGCACCCGAAGCAATATGATTTGAATAGTTCCATGTTAGTGCCGCGATTTTTACGCCGAGCCTGTGATAATTGCGAAGTGCCGAAAGTGAATATATCCCCTCGCCGCCCTCAATGCTTAAAACAGCTTTAACATTCTGCGGTAGATTTTGCGTGTGCGTGTGGAATGTATCTGTTAAATTCATTGTTCTCTCCGCACCGCACGTCTTATATATCGGATCTATAAAGCAAGCAAAAACTTGCGTATAGCTTTTATATTCCGACATTCTTTTTAAATCAACATGACAGTCATTTTCATTAAGGCTTTTACCGTCATCACGCACGCAACACAATGTATCGCAATGTGTGTCAAATACGGAATAGTTGTTTTTAGTGTCCTTGTTCATTTTAGTGTCCCCTTATTAAAAAGCATTTTCAATATGATTAACTTTAACAAGAAATAATTCTCCGTTTTTCTCCTCATAAAATACTTCTATCACATCAAATCGCATATCGGTATTTTCCACATCTGCATAAACCATTGCGGCTTTTTTCACCCGTTCCTGCTTTTTGCGGTCAACATATTCGCTCGGCTCACCGAATAAATTACTTTTTCTCGTCTTTACTTCCACAAAAACAAGTCCGCCGTCCCTTGCGGCGATAATATCAATTTCGCCGAATTTCAAACGGTAATTTCTTTCAAGTATTAAGTAATCCATTTCAACAAGATAATCCTCTGCCGCCTTTTCTCCGAAATCTCCTATTTCCTTTGTCGTCATAATCATTCTCCCAATAATTTTCTTAAAAATGTTCTTCTGTGTATCGGACACGGACCGTATTTTAAAATAGCCTCATTGTGTGCCTTTGTGCCGTAACCCTTATGCTTTTCAAAGCCGTACTCGGGATACTTTTCCGCCATTTGACATATAAATCTGTCACGGCTCACTTTTGCCAAAATAGACGCCGCCGCTATTGAAATACTCTTACTGTCACCCTTTACAACCGTTTCGTGCGGTATTTCCATTCCGCTTATTCTGTTACCGTCTATAAGCACAAAATCTGGTGCAGTGCTGAGTCCGTTTACCGCACCGTTCATTGCCTCGTACGTTGCATTTAAAATATTTATTTCGTCAATTCGTTTTTCGTCCACACTGAATATATTATATGCGATTGCCTTTTCGGTTATTTCTTCAAACAATTCTTCTCTCTTTTTTTCGGAAAGTTTTTTTGAATCGTTTATTCCTTTGATTATAATGTCATTCGGAAGTATAACCGCCGCCGCATATACAGAACCGGCAAGCGGACCTCTGCCTGCCTCGTCAACTCCCGCAACAACCGTATATCCGTTATCGCGGCAATTATGTTCATACTCATACATCGCCTTTACGCGTGCAATTTCTTCTTCCTCTGTAAGTTTCTTTCTCGGCATATTTTTTCTCCTGATTTCTATTTACCTCTACCAATTTAATATTAAATGTGTTATACTGATATTAAATACACGGAGGTGATTTTTTATGTTGTATCAAAGGGAAATTAATGATCCCGTTTTAATACAATTTATTATTCTTTATACATTAAATCAAGCAAAAGATTATGTTCCGTACAATAATCTTATAAACCTTGTTCTTGATAATTGTAACATTAATTTTCAAGATTTTCAAGTCGCACTTGATAATCTTGAACATACACATCACGTTAAAACCTTTCTTGAAAGTGAACACAACGAAAAATATAAAATAACAAAAAAAGGTATGAATGCAAGTGACCTTTACACTCCAAACATACCTGTTTACATAAAAGAACCTATTGATAATTCTATCAATGAGCTTTTAAATACCGAAAAAGTCCGTAATTCCGTACGCAGTAAGATTACCCGTATACGCAAAAACGAATACAGCGTCGAATGTGAGCTTTACGACGATGACGACACCAACCTTTTAAAGCTTTCACTATATGCCGGCTCGCGTGAAGAGGCAGAACGTATGGCTGTGTATTTCAAGAATGAGCCGAATATCGTTTACGAAACAATTCTTACTGCTTTTAACGAAGAATTACATCATATTAGCGAAGATTGACGCTGATATGACAGTCATAAGCCCTGCAACTGCAACCGAAAGACTGCTCATTGCTCCCTCGATTTCACCGATTTCAAGAGCCTTTGTTGTACCGATTGCGTGGGACGCAGTTCCTATCGCAAGACCTTTTGCAACAGGCTCTTTTATTCTGAAAATTTTCAAAACCGCCTCAGCAATTATATTGCCGAGTACTCCTGTTATGATAATTACCGCAACGGTTATTGTCTGTATTCCGCCGAGTTCTTCACTCACGCCCATTCCTATTGCCGTTGTGATTGATTTCGGCAAAAGCGTTACATACTGTTCATGCGTAAGTCCGAACAAATACGACATCAAAAGTATACTGCCCATACTTGCCAAAACTCCCGCAAGTATGCCTATAAACACTTCCCTTGCGTGTTCTTTAAGCACAGATATTTGACGGTATAGCGGTATTGCAAGGCAGACCGTTGCAGGTGTTAAAAGATAGCTTATATACTTTGCACCGCTGTTATACGTTTCATAATCAATGTGAAATATCTTTATAACCGCAATTACAAAGATTATTGATACAAGCAACGGATTTAAAACCGAAATTTTCTTTCTTAAAAATATTCCTATCAAATATCCCACAACGCTGATTACCGCACCGAAGAATATGCTGTCTGTCATTATATTATTCATCTTTTTTGCCCTCTTTCTTCTTGCCTGTTTTCATAATCAATTCAGTCGCTTTACCCGTAACCGCCATAACCACGATTGTCGATATGATTGTTATAACGATAACCGGCAACATCATATCTTTCAAATCGCCCCAAGCAGTTACAAGTCCGACGCCGCCCGGAATAAACATAAGCGGCATTATTTCAATAAGAAAGTCCGAAGTTCTTTCAACGTGTTCAAGCTTTACAACCTTTGTACACAAAAGTATAAGCATTATTATAAGTCCGTATATGCTCGCAGGTACGGGAATAGGTATAAAATAATGCAACAATTCTCCGACAAATGTAACAACCAATATTATAAATAATTGATAAATGTATTTCATAAAAATTCACTCCTACCGTGTTCAAATAAAAAAGGAATACTTCATCAGCATCCCCTTTGGTTTACATCATCATACGTTATTATGTCGTTTATATCACGAATAGCCTCAAGGTATTCTCTGCACGCTTTCTTTGCACAATCAAGATTAAGTGTTTTATAATTTCCGCACTCAATCTCACTCGCTCCGAAAACTTCGCCGTCGTGTTTAATTGTCTTTGCCAAAATATCTTTTACCGTTTCAAGAACTTTTTCTTTCGGAACCACATCGCGTACAAGCAAGTAAAAACCTGTTTGACAGCCCATAGGACCGAAATATAACACTTCATTCTTTATATCTGAATTTCTTACGAACGTTGCAAGCATATGCTCAATCGTGTGCATTGTCACATTATCAAGCACCGTTCCGCTGTTCGGTTTACAAAAACGTAAATCGTATGTCACTATATCTACATCAACTCTTGATACATAAATTCCCACACCGAGTTTTCTGTGGTCAACTTGAAAGCTCTTTATTTTATTCACTGTAATTTCCCTCCGTTTATGCTGTTTAAAAGTTCAAGTATAATCTTGATTGAATTTGCCGCCGCCATTTTTGCAAATTCGGGATAATCCATATGTGAATCGTCGTTTGCACCGTCCGATATTGCACGCAGTACACCGAAAGGCACACCGTTCATATAACAAACGTGTCCGATACTTGCGCCCTCCATTTCAGCGGCAATAGCACTGAAATTATCTTTTATTCTATCTCTTTGTTCCTGTTTGCTGATGAATTGGTCGCCCGAAGCAATAACACCTCTTTTTGATGTTATTGTGCCTACCTTGCTTACTGCCTGCTCCATTAAATCGGCAAGCTTTTTGTCACAAGGTATATTCACAAGATTAATTCCCGAAATCAATCCGACAGGGTCACCTATCGGTGATGTGTCCATATCGTGTTCAACAACGCTGTCCGCAACGGCTATGTCGCCGATTTTAAATTCTTCCGAAAGTCCTCCGGCAACACCCACGTTTATCATAATGTCAGGCGAATACTTAAGTATCATAGTCTGTGAGCAGACCGCCGCATTTACCTTGCCGACTCCCGCAACCGCAACAACCGTTTCCACGCCGTTAATATTGCCTTTATAAAAATCAATGGTGCTGATTGTTTCCACCACTGCATTGTCCATAAGTCCTTTTAATGCCTGAACCTCAAGGTCCATTGCACCTATTATTCCAACAAGCATATATGTCCCTCCTAACTTTCTATCTATTATATAACTAATAAAATTGCCTGTCAATTTATGTTCTGTACAAATAATTACTCTTTTTTGCTTTATCCTTTGACATTCGGCAAAAAAAGTTGTATAATGATATGACGTTAGGAGAGATTATATGGATTTTGTAGCTATTGACTTTGAAACCGCCACATCAAATTATACAAGCGTATGCAGTCTTGGTATATGTGTGGTGGAAAACAACAAGATAACTGACAGAAAAGAAATTCTTATTAAACCTGAACCGTTTGAGTTTAATGATTATAATATAAAAATTCACGGAATTACACCTGATATGGTTGTGAACAAGCCTACACTTGCGGATTATTGGGATAAGTTAAAGCCGTACCTTGACCACAAAACAGTTATTGCACATAATGCAGGTTTTGATGTCGGTGCACTTTGTGCGACTTTGGAACATTTTAATATACCGTTCCCGACTTTTGATTATTTGTGTACGGTGAAATTGTCGCAAAAAGCATATCCCGAACTTCCGAGTCATAAATTAAATAATCTTTGTGACGCACTCGGTATTCATTTTCATCATCACCGTGCTTATGATGACGCATATGCCTGTGCTGCAGTTATGGTTAGAATACTTGAAGATTACAGTCTTTTGAACCTTGATGAAGTTGAGGAATGTTTTGAAATGGAAATCGGTCACCTTACTCCGGATACTCATTTGAAGTGTAAAAAGAATAAGAAGAAACAAAAGAAAAATTCAAAAAAAGCCGTCAATGAATGACGGCTTTTTTGATGTTAAATTGTTGTTCGACACCCCTCAGTCGTTTCACGACAGCTCCCCTCAAGGGGGCGCCTTAAAAGCCTCTCCTTGAGGAGAGGTGGCACGAAGTGACGGAGTGGCGGCAAAAAGGACGCCGAGGCACTGTCCCCTACGAAGTGAATGCGATTTTTGGGCGACCGATGATCGCCCCTACGAATTGCATATTTTTTTGTATCAGCCACACTTACAATCGGCTCCACTTGAGGGGAGCTGACAGCGGAGCCGTCTGAGGGGTGGCAAGAGGGACTCGGGGTGCCGTTCCCTACGAAGTGTATGCGATTTTCGGGCGACCGATGATCGCCCCTACGAATTGCATATTTTTTTGTATCAGCCACACTT